>ERZ890510.456-NODE-456-length-31936-cov-9.427778_pt1 | contig 31936 bp, 26 predicted proteins | sample MGYA00521265_ERZ890510 | MGnify/ENA primary metagenome ERZ890510 (study PRJEB32303, sample SAMEA104408624) | aquatic metagenome | biome: Brackish water; feature: Chemocline; material: water | place: Baltic Sea | collected 2014-10-26T21:54:00 | depth 110 m ... | reverse complement strand
ATTCTGGGTCGAAGCCGTTTACCAACTCGGCATGGATAAGCCCGAAGTACTTTTCGCCTTCAAGTGGAGGGCGTACCTGACCAGCAACCATATCGCCCTGCCTGAGTCCGAATCGTCGAACCTGGCTTTGTGAAACGTATATTTCCTCGGTGCTACCGCGTTTACCTGGTGTACGAAGGAATCCATAGCCGTCACCGAGCAGATCGAGAACGCCGGCTCCAACAAGTTGATCGGTGGCTTCGGCAATTGATGCCAGAACTTCCAGAACCAATTCAGTTCGTTGTGTTGGAACACGCTTGATGCCCTTGTCTATGGCCATCTGGCGGAGTTCATCATTCGTTTTGGCACCTAGATTTCCCAGATCGGGTAGTGTGCTCTCGTCTACCTCAAAATTATCTTGCGGCAGGCCTACGGGGCGATTCCCTCCACGTGATTGGGGTCGTCGTCGGCCCGGTCGGCGGCGATTTCCACCACGTGATTGGGATGATCGAGTTTCGGTTGTCAGCTTAGATTCCTCCTGCTGGTATTCGGACGACTAGGCTGAATATATGACTCTCATCGTCAACCAACTTTGGTTAGCAATTGTGCGAGCAATTCAGCGAAAGTTCTTTTGGAAAAGTGAAGTAAGTGAAGACTGTCTGTGCGGGGAACGTCTGTGCAGATAGATGTCAGATGTTGACGAGTCTAGTTTTTTTAATTGCGCTTAGAGCGGTGGGTCGATCAGTCGTATCGCAGACTGTCGAGGTCGCTCGCATGAGCGGATATCTGATTTCCTGTAAAGGGGAAGCCCAATTGTGGTAACCATGCGTTATAACACTGTGGGCAGAGCTAAGAGCTAACGAAGATCCAAAAGTGGTTCATCCGCCTGCTGCGCTTAATGATACCAAAACGTTGGGCAATAATTCCACTATCTTAGTTCAATATTCAAAATCGACACAAAATGCCGGCTAATCTTGCGCCTCAAATAGGTCATGCTGGCCGCCTTCTCGAAGTGTTACTCGTGCGGCTCTAATGAACTCTCTGAACAGCGGGTGAGGACGTTCCGGCCTAGATCCAAATTCAGGGTGGAACTGACTACCGACCATGAAAGGGTGTCCGTAAACCTCGGTCACTTCAACCAAAGTTCCGTCAGGTGAAGTGCCCGAGGCGATCAAACCGGCTTCCTCGAGTGGAATTCTGTATTCGTTGTTGAATTCATAACGATGCCTGTGGCGTTCATCGACTGTTTCTAATCCATACGCCGCCTGAACCTGAGTGCCCTGTTTGAGAGCGCAAGGGTAAACACCAAGTCTCATAGTACCGCCGGTTGCTGAGAGCTTTTCTTGACCATCCATAAAGGCGATTACAGGATTTGCTGCATTGGGATCGATTTCTAGCGATGTGGCATCTGCAATACCTAATTCATTTCGGGCGTATTCGACCACCATGATCTGCATGCCAAGACATAAGCCAAGAAAAGGAATCTTTTCGGTGCGAGCGTAGTGGGCGGCCGCGATCATGCCTTCAAGCCCACGTTCTCCAAATCCACCAGGGACGATGATCCCGCGTGCCGTTGACAAAAACTGCTCAACACCTTGTTCTTCGATGTCTTCTGCGGCAATCCATCGGATGTTGATTTTTCGCTCATTGTGAAGCCCTGCGTGGCGAAGTGCCTCAACTACTGAGAGGTAAGAATCTTGCAGCTCAACGTACTTGCCGACAAGCGCTATTTCGATTTCAGGGTGATCTTCTTCATCAATTCGGACCATGGAGCTCCACGATTCGAGGTTTGGTGGTGTTTTTGTGAGCCCTAACCGGGTGGTCAGAATTTCCCCAAGCCCCTCTGCCTCAAGGTGCAGCGGAACTTCGTACACGCTCGACAGTGTCGGCAGTGAAATTACTGCATCTTCTGCAACGTCACAGTAAAGAGCAATCTTCTTCCGCTCATCTAGTCCCACTATTTGGTCAGCCCGACAAAGTATTGCGTCGGGCTGAATGCCCATGCCTCGGAGTGTGTGAACGCTGTGCTGGGTAGGTTTTGTCTTTAACTCTCCAGTTGCGCCGAGGTAAGGGAGAAGCGTTACATGTACATAAAATGTGTTCTGCTGCCCGACAACGTTTCGAACCTGCCTTATAGCTTCAACGAAAGGCTGGCCTTCGATGTCACCCACTGTTCCGCCGACTTCTACAACAACAACATCGGCCTGAGATTTTTCGGCAAGTTTGAGAATACGGTCTTTTATGAGGTTGGTTACATGTGGAACAGTCTGGATGGTTCCACCGAGGTATTTGCCGGCACGCTCGTTCGCTATCACTTCTGAGTAGATTTGTCCCGCAGTGACGTTCGAAAGGGCAGTCAACTCAACGTCGATAAAGCGTTCGTAGTGTCCAAGGTCGAGATCAGTCTCGCTTCCGTCGACCGTTACGAACACTTCACCGTGCTGGTAAGGAGACATCGTTCCAGGGTCTACGTTCAGGTAGGGATCGAGTTTCAAAACGGAGACTGTTATTCCCCGGCTTTTCAACATCTTGCCAATTGAGGCAACTGCAATTCCCTTGCCTAGAGAACTCACAACTCCACCAGTAACAAAAATAAATTTGCTCACGCGGCAGTACCGCCCATTCGAATGATTACGGACTCGCGCCCAGCCGACGTGACAGCCGATAAAAGAGAAGTATTAGAGGGGGTGCGGAGCCGCCTGTCGATGCAGGTGAGAATTAATACCGATATCGATATCTGGTTAAGGCGGCTCTTTGCAGAGATTGCACACATCCTCGGGTAGGGATACGGACTCAGGTATTGCCCGTTACAAAATAACCCTACACGGAATTCGATTCTAGGCAATCAGAATTGGACGTGTCAAACAGCTCGGAGGTGCATTCTTGTGTGTTTCGTTCAACCCTCATCCTTTAATGCGCTGCTACACTCGATCTTTCGTGCCGATCAAACGCCTCGTTATCTGTATAGCTTGATCCTTAATATCAGTGCTGCAGAACTAGTAGAATTTCTCCGATAACAATGGATCCATTAACTCCCAAAGACGTTGAACATATTGCGCAGTTGGCGTATATCAAACTTTCCGAAGCAGAGGCAGAGAACATGCGTGTTCAACTAACGGACATCCTAGGGCATTTCGCCTCTTTGTCTGCTGTCGATACTGATGGAGTCGAGGCCACAGGGCACACGACCGATTCGAACACGGTGATGCGTAAGGACGTTCCCCAGCCACCGATGGATCAGCAAGACGTGCTGAGGAACGCCCCTGACCGAGATGGCGAATTCATACGAGTTCGTCCGGTTATGGAATAGACCTGAACATCAGTTACTACTTCGGCCAACTCCATCTTCTAGAAACACCGACAGCAATACCGCCAGAAAAACCGAATGACAACACAGGCAATAAATTCTGATATCTACTTTTTGACGGCGCGTGATCTCCGCGCTAAATTCGATGCTAGAGAAATCTCTTCAGTTGAAGCAACCCGGTTGATACTCGACCGCATAGCTTCGCTCGAGCCTAAATTAAATTCGTTTATTACCATTACCGCCGAACGAGCGCTTGCTGCTGCCGAACTTGCGGATCAGCGACTTCGAGGTTCAGGTCAGGAACCGACGACACTAACCGGCATACCGGTAATGGTTAAAGACAACTTCTCGACAAAAGACGTTGAGACGACGGCAGCCTCAAAAATTCTTAAGGGGTACATTCCACCTTATGACGGAACGGTAGTTAGTAATCTCAAAGATGCCGGCGCTGTCATTCTTGGTAAGGGCAACCTCGATGAATTTGCTATGGGTTCATCAAACGAAACTTCGGCGTACGGTCCTGTTCACAATCCGTGGGATACCGACCGTGTTCCCGGCGGTAGCTCGGGTGGCGCAGGTGCTGGCGTAGCTGCTGGCGAATGTTTCATTGCATTCGGTTCGGACACCGGTGGAAGTATTCGGCAGCCAGCAGCTCTGTGTGGTGTCGTAGGAATGAAACCGACATATGGTCTGGTGAGTCGATATGGTTTGTTGGCATTCGGCTCGTCACTTGATCAAATCGGACCACTTACTCGAAGTGTTGCTGACTGTGCAGACGCACTGAACGTCATTTCCAGTCATGATCGTCGTGATTCAACGTCTGTTGCAGCACCGTTTGATGATTTTGCGAGAGACATCGATCAAGGCGTTGCTGGAATGAACATTGGCGTCCCAAAGGAATATCTTGTCGACGGTATCGAACCGGGTGTTCGCGAGGCATTCGAAGCATCTCTCAAGACTCTAGAAGATCTTGGTGCCAACATTAGCGAGATTTCACTGCCGTTAACCGATCATGCGTTGGCGGTTTACTACATCATTGCGCCGTCGGAGGCGTCAGCGAATCTATCTCGATACGATGGTGTGAAGTACGGACTCGGCACACTCGACGCCCCAACTTCAGCTCGGGCTACCGAAACTGCCAGAGGAGAAGGATTCGGCGATGAAGTGAAGCGTCGAATCCTTCTGGGTACATACGCTTTATCTGCTGGTTACTACGACGCTTACTATAAGAAAGCTCAGCAGGTGCGAACTCTCATTAGACGTGAGTTCACAGACGCTTTTCTGAAGTTCGATGTTCTAGTGACGCCTACATCGCCAAATACGGCTTTCAAGATTGGTGACAAGATCAATGATCCGTTCCAGATGTACATGAACGATGTATGCACGATTCCGGTCAACATCGCTGGCCTGCCATCGATCTCAATACCGGGCGGAATGTCCGATGGACTACCCGTAGGGCTTCAGTTTATTGGGCCACAGTTTGGTGACACAGCGGTAATACGAGCCGCTTCAGCATACGAGCGTGCAACCGGTTGGCACAAAAACCATCCACTCATTTGAACTGTATAAACGTGACAAAAACTAAGAACTTTTCGCTACTGGTATTAGTCGCTTTCGCTCTGACAATTATTGCGATTGTCGGTTGCGCATCAGATGTTGAACCGACCCCTTACGACAGAGACGATTTCACTCCAGTTGCAGGTCCTCCTCAGTTTCCGATTATCTTCGAAGGTAAATTCACAGTTGATGGGGAACCTGGGCCGGTTGATTCGACGATTTATGCTGAATTCATTCATGGTGGATCACCACTCTCGACCACATTCGCCGGGGAATACGTTCATGTAATTCTCGGGCCAGTTAGCGCTGAAGACGTTGAACTTGGCGTAATTAGCTTCTACCTTGGTAGTCGGGACGGCGATCACGTTAAAGCTGAGGAGACATGGGATTGGAAGACTGTCGGAAGGCCAACCAATCAAGTGCTCGACCTAACGTTTCCTCGATTACCTAAAAACTGAAGTCAACCAAATGAGCAGAGGCTAGTTGAATGATTAGATCGCTTGATGGCAAGACGCCAGTTATCGACCCCACAGCATTCGTTTCTGAAACTGCTTACCTTGTGGGCGATATAGAAATAGGCCCTCGATCTAGCATCTGGCCGGGTGTAGTAATTCGTGCTGATTCGGGCAAGATCAAGATTGGTGCGGGTACTAATATTCAAGACAATTCGGTGCTTCACGCTGATGCTGACGCTGTAATTGGCGACGACGTTACAATCGGTCATGGCGTTGTGTGTCACGCTCGAGTAATCGGAAACGGGAGTCTTCTCGGCAACAATTGCACACTCAATGATGGGGTTGTTATTGGCCAGAATTCCCTTGTAGCAGCCGGTAGCACGCTAACTGAGAATTCTGTGTACGAAGACAATGCTCTTGTACGTGGGACTCCGGGAAAGGCACTTGGCGTAGTCAAAGAACGACACACGGAATTAATGAAGCGTGCAGCAGCGTCGTATGTGAACCGAATTGCACGCTACACAGATGCAGGGCTTGGTCATTCAGGCCAACCGGTTTCCTAGATTACTTCCGGTTACATTCGTTCTGGTGAGGTCATCCCCATCAGACTGAGAGTACGGCTCAAGGCTAATTTAGCGGCCTCAACCAGTTGTAGTCGCGCCCGGGATAGTTCTAATTCGCCTTCTTCGGAAGATACCACGCGGCATGCTTCGTAGAATCGTTGGAGCGAGCGTGCTAGTTCCATGGCGTAGTGTGGCAAATGATGTGGCTCGCAACGTTCAGCGGAGCGTTCGATGATTGCTGGCAGTTCGATAATTTTTCGAATTAATTCCAGCTCACGGTCATGCGTCAGTAATGAAAGATCGGCAGTCTCGTATTTAATACCGCGTTCAACAGCGGTTCGAAGTACTGACGCCATGCGTGCGTGCCCGTACTGCACGTAGTAAACGGGGTTTTCAGACGATTGGGTCTTCGCAAGTCCGAGATCGAACTCCATGTGGGATTCGGGCGACCGACTGAGGAATGTGAATCGGCATGCGTCTGCACCAACTTCTTCCAGTAACTCTTCAACGGTGACCATCACGTTGTTTCTCTTGCTGAACTTGAGAGATTCGCCTTCATTCTTGAAATTGACGATCTGATTCAGGATGATCTTCAGGCGATCAGGATTGAGGCCGAATGCCCTTAGTAGCGCATGCATTCTGGCGACATGACCGTGGTGATCGGCACCCCAGACGTTGACGACACGGTCGAATTTTCGAGTAATGAATTTTTCGTGGTGATAGGCGATATCGGTACCAAAATAAGTTGGGCCGCCTTCACCACTTCGGATTACGACGATGTCTTCTTCGAGTCCTAACTTCGTGGCTGCGAACCACTTCGCTCCATCTCGTTCGACCACAAGATCAGCATCTTCGAGAAATTTTAGAACCTCTTCGAATCTACCAGAGGCGAGCAAACTGCTTTCGTGGAACCACTGGTCGTACGACACGCCTAGTTTTACTAGCACTACTCGAATATCTTCGAGAGTTCGTTTTAGAGATTCGGGCGCAAGATCGGCGATCGCTTCGGATTTCTCTTTACCTACAGATCCGTCGCCGAGATCCTTAAGTAAATCAACAGCTAAATCTTTCAGATATTCACCAGGGTATGCTGGGTCCGGTAGTGGCACATCTTGACCGGCGGCCTGCATATACCTCGAATAGAGAGTGTCGTAGAACACTCTCATTTGGTTCCCCGCGTCATTGACGTAGTATTCGCGCTGCACATCGTATCCGGCAGCAGCGAGAACGTTCGCGAGAGTACTGCCGATCACAGCACCTCGGGCATGTCCTACATGGAGTGGTCCAGTTGGATTTACGCTTACGAATTCGACCTGAACACTCTTACCTTTACCGGTGTCGACTGATCCGAAATGTTCGCCAGCTTCGCGAACCGCATCCACTTGCGACTGGAGCCACGATGTGGAAAGAGTGAAGTTGACGAATCCCGGAGCGGCGTGAGTGATTTTACCGACGATGGGGTGTTCCGGGCAAGCAGCGGCAATTACTTCCGCTATTTTGAGCGGCGCCATTCGCATGGATCGGGCAAGTGTTAGCGGGAGGCTGGTACTAAAATCGCCATGTTCCGCCTGTTTTGGCCGTTCGATGTTTATTTCAACGTCGCCAGAGGCAGGTAGAGAACCTGCAGCCTGAGCAGATTCCAGCGCTTCAGCAACGAGTATTGCGAGTGTGTCGGTTATTTGCATAGACCGTTCAGATTAGCACGATACAAACATTGCAGGTCTATACTGCCGTGCAACTAGAAATACAGATTTTGAGACTCCCTAAATGAGCCCAACTGATAACGCTCGCGAATTCTCAGATCGAGCTAATGAGCACCACCTGAAAATCTCAATCGTTGACGCCGAGGATATCGGTGGATTTGGCGCGGTTGTGGATGCTGCCTATTCGACCATTCGCGAAATCGACACGACGGGGTTCGAGCCAGCGGCGATCTTCGTGCCCACACAATCAAAGCGCGAGCTTGAGTAACTTTGGCGACCAGTAACAGTGATCTCACTTACAAGTCAATCGGCGAGCTAGCTTCTTTGATCGGCAAGGGTGAATTGTCGCCCGTTGATCTAGTCGAGGCATCACTCGCACGGATTTCTCAACTTGAACCAAGACTCAACGCGTTTCTTGAAGTTTGGGATAACGAAGCGCGCAAAAGTGCTCAGGTCGCGCAAGAGGAGATAGCGGATCGTAGGTATCTGGGTCCGATGCACGGTATTCCTGTCGGACTCAAAGATTTGATAGATGTAGCGGGCCACCAGACTACTGGTGGGTCTAAGGTGTTGAGCGGCAACGTTGCCACAGCGGATGCCAGCGTTGTTACCAGACTTAGAGCAGCGGGTGCCATTTTTATCGGCAAGTTGAATCTCGTTGAGTTTGCCTTCGGGACAACTGGGGTTAATTCCTTTACGGGAGATGTGAAAAATCCGTGGGACAGTACAAGGATTACCGCGGGTTCTAGTTCAGGCTCTGCCACCGCAGTTGCATCAGGGATGGTACCGGTTGCATTGGGGACCGATACCGGTGGCTCGGTACGAATGCCAGCGGCCCTTTGCGGGATTGCGGGGCTGAAACCGACATACGGCCGTGTGTCACGATCAGGCGTACTCGATCTTTCGTGGAGCTTGGATCACGTTGGTCCAATGACTCGAACGACGGAAGATTGTGCGCTGATGATGAATGTACTTGCCGGGTATGACCCCAAAGACCCAGCCTCATCTTCACACCCAATCACTGATTTCACGACAGAGCTGAATGGTGGTCTGACTGGGCTCAAGATCGGTGTTCCATCGGACTACTTCTTCGACGAGATTGTTGATGAAGAAATAAAAAGATCTGTTCGTGCCGCCATTGACCTGATTGCCGCAAATGGCGCTGAGGTAGTTGAACTTCCAATGCCATGGGTAGACAAAGGGAGGGCTATCAATTTAGGTGTGTTGTTGCCAGAAGCAGTATCGGTCCACGCAAAAATGATTTCACAACACCCTGATTTGTATACGCCCGCTGTGCGATCGAGAATTCAATCAGGTTTCAATGTTCCCGCGATTGACTATGTTCAGGCTCAGCGAGCTCGTCAGTGGTTCAATTATCAGATGGCGGAATCGATGAGTAGCGTCGATGTACTTATCACCCCTACTGTGCCGATCCAAGCACCGACTATTGCTGAGTGCACACCATCGGCCGGAAATCTTGGTGCAGGAAGTGAACTTCCGATGTTTACAGGGGTGTTTGATGTAACTGGGCAACCTTCACACTCGATACCGTGCGGATTCACTAAAGCTGGTATGCCGATCGGAATGATGATCACTGGTCACCCATTCGATGAATCGACTGTCCTTCGCGTTGGTCACGCATTTGAAAAACTTACGAACTGGCATCAACGACCGCCAACGGATATTCCTACAACAAATTGACTTACGGATACACACAGCGCTCAAAGCGAATAATACCGCGCAAGGTTGATCGCAAATCGACGTTGGCTCAGCGAGGTTTCGCATGTATTGCCCTCGATCGACCCAAGGGCGGAGTGAATGTTGGTCACGCTCTGAGGGCAGCTTTGGGATTCTCTGCAAGAATGGTTATTCTTGGCGAGAAAGATCAATCGATCAACGTCCGTAAATTATCAACTGACCCGGGACGGGCGTATCGGCATGTTCCTGTACTCGAAGTCGCCGACATTTTTGATGTCATGCCGAACGATTGCGTACCCGTGGCGGTAGAACTAACCGACGATGCTGTCGACCTCGCGACGTTCGATCACCCTGAACGCGCCTGCTACATATTTGGCCCGGAAAACGGATCAGTTAGTCCTGAGATTCTCAAGAAATGCCGACACATCGTAAAGATTCCGACGACGATGTCACTGAATCTAGGAATGACTGTCAATATCGTGATGTACGACCGGTTGGCTAAAGCAACTAGGAATCGGAAGTCGTGACCAACTCTGATGCTGGCACAGATGTTCCAGATAGCACACCCGTAAAAAAGAAACGTTTTTACGGCTGGAACATACTCATCGCTTCGACATTGACCAATGGCTTCGGTGGATCGGTTCATTGGCAGGGTTTCACGGTATTTTTCATACCCATTTCGCAGAGTCTCGGGCTTTCTACGGCTCAGACTGCGATGCCATTCGCATTTGCTAGAGTCGAAAACGGCCTCGTTGGACCTTTAACTGGCTGGCTACTTGACCGATACGGTGTCAGGCGGTTAATGATTTCAGGAACGTTGCTAACAGGTCTTGGCTATATTCTATTGTCACGAACGAGCACTTTCTTCTCGTTCTTATTGGTCTATGTATTCGTCGTATCACTCGGATCATCGACTAGCTTCATGCAGGCCTCGACAACAGCATTGAACATGTGGTTCTCTCGCCGTCGTGGAATGGTGATGTCGATAAACAGCGCCGCATTCCGGCTCGGTGGAGCGTTCATGGTTCCACTGCTCTCATTCGCCGTACTTAGGTGGGGATGGAATACCACTGCTATCTGGGTCGGAGTTGGGATGATCATTTTCATTGCTCCTCTTGGAATCTTATACAAACGGTCTCCCGAATCGATTGGTGTTGGCCCTGACGGCGATCCGCTGAAGGCTGATCAAGAAAATTCTGTCGATGACAACGGCAATTCAATCGCAGGAGAGATTGCCGAAAGTGATGACGATTGGACTGCGAAAGATGCAATTCGTACTCGTGCGTTTTGGACACTTGCTCTGGGAACCGTCCTCAGGATGTCAGTGCATGGCACAATCTTTGTCCATTTCATACCAATTCTTGTTTGGAAAGGCGAAACTCAACAGATGGGTGCGAACCTGATAGGGCTGATGGCCCTTGTTTCGGTTCCATTGATATTGGTATTCGGTTGGTTGAGCGATCGACTCGGTCGTCAGCGCATGTTGGCCGGTTGTTATATATCTGCGGCTATTTCACTTGTACTGCTAAACGTGGTCGAAGGAACTTGGCCGATGTTTGCCGTAATGTTGCTGTTTATTGGCACAGAGATCGGTTCTGGACTCAACTGGGCATTGGTCGGCGATCTATTTGGGCGCAAACGTTTTGCAACAATTCGCGGGTTGCTATCTCCTATTTACAACGTCGCTATGTTCTCGATGCCGGTCGCAGCTGGCTGGATCAAAGATGAAACCGGCTCGTACGAGATCGTGTTATTAGTCGGAGCCGGGCTGCTGATTGCGGCTTCTATGGTGTTTCTTACCATCAGGAAACCTGTACATGTGACACAAGCCGCCTAGAGCAAGCCAACTTCGGAACTAATATCAGACTTCTACGGGATAAAAAAAGACCCACGTTTGACGTGAGTCTTTCAGTGTTCGATATGTGGTCGGGGCGACAGGATTTGAACCTGTGACCTCTGCACCCCCAGTGCAACGCGCTACCGAGCTGCGCCACGCCCCGATGACCCAAAGATAACATTCAGTTGCTCCAATTGGTCTGTGATATGGGTCGATCTGTACGATAAATCCACAGGTGTACCGAACTCGATAGTTGATACAATTCTGTGAATGTGCAGAAGAATGGTGACGGCTGTGGCAAAAACAGCTCACGTTTTCGCACAGGGCAATAATGGCAAACAACGAATCCACAACTTCGAACATGCGAACTCTTCTGGGCAATGCTGAAGAGTTGAACTCTCGCGTTGAGCAGATCGTGAGGCGACTTTGACCTCGCTGAACTTCAACGCAGTGTAGATTCGTTAGAAAAAGAAGCTAACGAACGTGGATTCTGGGACAACTCAGAGCAGGCTCAGTCAAAGATGCGAAAACTTGCCGCAGTTCGTGGCGAATTTGAAACATGGACGAATCTTTCGAGTGATGTTTCCAGTACCGTCGAGCTATTTGCTTTGGCGGTCGAAGAAAATGACGAAACTCTCGGTGCTCAACTTGCTACCGACCTCAAGAAATACGCTCATTCTGTCGAAACACTCGAATTTGAACTTCAACTGAGCGGTGAATATGATTCCCGCTCGGCCATCATCTATGTGAAGCAAGGTGCAGGTGGAGTTGATGCACAAGATTGGGCAGAAATGCTCGTTCGCATGTACACCCGTTGGGCCGAACGCAGAGGTTTCAACGCTGATGTGCTTGACCTCACTCCCGGTGATGGAGCTGGGGTAAAGAGCGCCGCAATAAAAATCGATGGAAAGTACGCATACGGATATCTTCGATCAGAACGTGGTGTGCACCGGCTCGTGAGACTCTCTCCGTATGACGCCGATCACCGCCGACACACAAGCTTCGCCCTCGTCGAAGTACTTCCTGAGGCCGATGAAGCCGAGGAAGTGAAAATTGATCCGGATGATCTTCGGATAGACGTGTACCGCGCAAGTGGAAACGGCGGGCAAAACGTTCAGAAGAACTCAACGGCGATTCGGCTCACTCATCTTCCGACCAACTTGGTTGTGGCGGTTCAGAACGAACGGTCACAGGCGCAAAACCGTGATGTTGCTATGCGCATATTGCTCTCCCGCCTCGTAGACCTCGATATGCAACAGAAGGCGGCAGAACGTGCCGCTCTCAAAGGCGAACACGTGTCGGCAGAGTTCGGTCGGCAGGTTCGTAGCTATGTTCTGCATCCATATCAAATGGTGAAAGATCACCGATCCGATTTCCAAACGGGTGACGCCCTTGCAGTGCTGGACGGTGACATTGACGAGATGTTGAAGGCGTATCTGAGCTCTAATGTGGAGTCGGCATCGGCATCTGTGGAGCCCGGATCCTGAGTATATGAGCGAGACAATCTGCACAACCTAATAAATTCGATGGCATCTGAATGTTCGAGATAAGAACCGACGATGCAGCACACCCGTATCAAGTACTTAACTATTGGCAGCTTCAAAATACAATTTGACTGCCTCGACGAACAAAGACACTAAGTTGAATTCAGGATTTAGATTTATGCAAAGAACGATTATCGGCATGGCTTTGGGTCTTGTCTTCGTTGCTGCAATCGCTTGCAGTGGCGGTTCAGACTCTCCGAATGGGGCTGCTGCCCAGCCGACGTCGACTCCTCCAGCCGCTCGGGCTACCCAACCGGCGATTGCTCCCGAATTGCAAAGCACTCAGGATCCGTCGGCTAGTTCTGGCGATACTGGGCCTAAGCAAGGTGGAGTTTTCAACACCCTTTGGAGTGATCCTCCAACGCTGGATCCCCATCTCGTTACAGATGGTACTTCTTATGGAATCGTAATCGAGGTGTTCTCGGGGCTAGTTAAACTTGGTGCAAACCCATCTAATCCGTTCGAGCCTGACCTTGCCGAGTCGTGGTCTGTACTGGAAGACGGAACCGTGTACGAGTTCAAGCTACGCAACGGAATAGTGTTCTCAAACGGTGATCCTGTCACCGCTCAAGACTTCAAATGGTCTTTTGAGCGTGCCGCCAACCCTGATACCGCCTCTACTGTTGCTGAGGAGTTTTTGGGTGACATTGTTGGTATTCAGGACATCGTCGACGGCAAAACAACCATCGCTAAAGGAATCGAAGTGGTCGATGAGCGAACTCTCCGACTTACTATCGACGCTCCGAAAGCATATTTCATCGCAAAACTCACTTATCCAACGGCGTTCGTGTTGAACAGAAACAACGTCGAATCGCTGGGTCGGAACTGGGTTGATGAGCCAGTTAGTACAGGTCCGTTCACTCTCAAGGAGTATCGAATTGGGCAGCGTATTCGCCTCGCCCGGAACGACGCCTATTGGGGACGTTCTGCATACCTCGATGAGGTTGTGTTTAACCTTGCTGGTGGTGTCGCTATGGCCATGTACGAGAACGACGAGATCGACGTCACAGGCGTTGGTCTTGCCGACCTCGAGCGTGTTCAGGATCCTACTGAAGAATTAAATAAAGATCTTGTAGAAGTTCCGCCCAACTTTGCAGTCTCGTATGTTGGGTTCAACATCAACAAGGCACCATTCGATGATTCAGCTTTTAGGCAAGCGCTTAACCATGCGGTCGATAAGCAGTTGATTGCCGATCAAGTTTTCTCGAACCTCGTGAAACCTGCTTACGGAATTATTCCTCCCGGATTTCCCGGATTCTCCTCAGAAATCAAGGGACTGGAATTTGATCCAGAGCTCGCTAAAGATCTGCTTGCCCAGTCGGCGTATGCCGACCCATCCAGTAGGCCGCGTATAGTGCTCACAGTTCCTGGTACCGGTGGTTCACCTGGGCTTACAACTGAAGTTGTCGCAGACATGTGGCGACAGAACCTTGGTATAGACATCGAAATTCAACAAGTTGAATGGGCAACGTATATTCAAGACCTACACCGTGGGCGTTTACAGGCATGGAGCGGTCTGTCTTGGCAGGCTGACTATCCAGACCCACAGACGTTCATAGATGTGCTGTTTCGATCAAGCAGTGCCATCAACTACGGTGGGTATGCAAACTCAAAGGTAGATGAATACGTGGTTTCTGCTCAGACTGAACAGGATGCCACAAAGAGGGTTCAGTACTACAACGATGCTGAGCAGATCGTTGTTTCTGAAGCTGCATGGCTACCACTCTGGTGGGGCGTCGATTCGAAAGCCCTCGTGAAGCCGTGGGTTCAGGACTACGCGTTCTCATCCCTCACAATTGCGAAGTTCAGAGATGTCTGGCTCGATAAGTAATCTCCAGACTTAAACAAGTTAAATAATTGCCCCGGTAAAACACGATATAGGTAATATGTCGTGACTCGTCCAACTGCAACTGGCTGAGTACCGGGGCAAAGTTTTTTTATTTCGATAATCATTGATCGAATCCACGACCAACAACAGAGGATCGTAACCGCAGATGCTGGCATATATCCTTAGGCGACTGCTCTGGACCCCCGTCTTGTTGGCTCTGGCGGCGTTCTTTGTGTTTTTTATGGGTACTTGTGCCCCCGGTGATCCAGCGGAGCTTAGGCTCGGCAATCGGGCGACGCCTGAGCGAATCGAGCGAGAACGAGAGCGACTCGGCTTGGATCGCCCGATTCTTTTCCAGTATGCAAAATATGTCAATGGAATTCTTAAAGGCGATTTCGGTGATAGCTACCACTATCAAGGCAGGCCAGTTCTAGAACTCATTGCTCCGCGGCTTTGGGTTTCTATGCAACTAAATATTGCTGCGTTGATCGTCGCAGTAGTCATCGGGCTGCCACTGGGCTTCTATGCAGCGAAACGGCAGGGTACTGGTCGTGATCCAGCCATCGTCATATCGATGTTGATCCTCTACGCCATGCCTGTGTTCTTCACCGCTCCGTTACTGATTCTTTTCTTCGCTGTGCAGCTCCACTGGGTACCCGCTGCGGGTTGGGGCGGATTCTTCTCGCTTCAAATCATTCTTCCTGCCCTGACTATAGGGGTTCCTGGTGCGGCGATATTTGTGCGCCACATGCGAGCCAGCACACTCGAAGTTATCGGGCAGGAATACATTCGTACTGCACATGCCAAAGGTATGTCTGGGTTTGTAGTCAATTATCGACATATCGCTCGAAACGCACTGCTCCCGATTCTCACCATTATGGGGTTCACTCTTGCAGGTATGTTCGGCGGATCACTGATTGTCGAATTGATCTACGGAATTCCAGGAGCCGGTCGACTTTCGCTCGACGCTATATTCCAACGTGATTTCCCGGTTTTAACAGCATTTGTGCTGTTGGGGGCTGGGATGTTGGTTGTGGCAAACCTCGTAATCGATGTTGCATACACAATCGTCGACCCGCGAATACGGTTGCAATAGCATATGTCGTCAGTCACACGGTTAGACCAAGAGATTTCAGAACTTCCGCGTTCACGTGGCCACTGGCGCAACGTTTGGGCACGATTCCGAAGACGGCGCCTCGCATTCATCAGTCTGATCCTCATTACGTTCATCTACTTATTGGGTATTTTTGCTCCTGTAATTCAGACACACGATTATCAGGAAACAAATCTTAGGCGAACTCAGCAGGGACCAAGCGCCGAGAACTGGCTTGGGACTGATCGCGCGGGGCGTGACATTTACACGCGGGTTGTCTGGGGTATCCAAACAACAGTCATTATCACTGTCTCGACGTTCATCACCGGAAGCCTTTTCCTCGGCGTCACGATGGGGCTTTTCGCTGGCTATTTCCGCGGTTGGATTGATGCTGTCATCATGCGGATAGGCGAGGTGGTGTCGGCATTCCCTGACATATTGCTAATAATCTTGCTTGCTGCCACTCTCAGGCCGGTTATCGTGGAATTCGCTCGAAGTGTTGAAGATTCGACCGGTATGAGTGGTCTTGTGAGTTCTGGCGTCGTTGATTACGTCGTGATCGGAATCGCCCTGCTACCTCTTAGCTGGTTTGGAATGATGAGGTTAGTTCGTGGTCAGGTATTGGTGTTACGCGATGCTGAATACGTTCAGGCCGCACGTGCCATGGGAACTTCGACGCCGCGAATCTTATTCCGCCATATCCTGCCAAATGTAGTTAGTCCGATCATCGTTTCAGTAAGCTTCGGAATAGGCGCCGTAGCATTGTCTGAGGTTGTGTTGAGTTTCTTCGGCTTAGGAGTTCAACCTCCTAGGCCAAGCCTTGGTGTGATGATTGGTGAGGTTACTGCCCGTGGTGGAGCCAGTGTCTCAGTGCTACGCGATCATCCTGAGCAGTTGCTGGCACCTATCATCGTGGTCTGGCTGTTGATCTTCTGCTGGAACATCGTAGGAGATGCGCTAAACGATGTGCTCAACCCCCGATCTCGCTGAGCCGCATTGGTCATTTCTCTGGCGTTCTGGAGCCGGGCCCCGAGCCAGCCAGCACTCCACCTCGCAGCTACCGCCCATTTACACGGAAACGTGATCGTTCTGTATTCGTACTAGACTCGACAACCCCTCTACACGGAAGTGGGTCGAGCCACCGGCCACAAGCTTCGTTTCCGTGTAGCCCGCTTCCGTGTAGCGTTGTATCGAAATGTCCGCCGAAAAAAGGAACCCCACTTTTTTTGGCATTGACTCAATTGGTGCGAGTGGCAAGCAGGTGTAGTTATCGGTGCTACTATGGCTCGACTCGCTACCTTATGGCGAGATGTGATGTGCTTTGGAGCCGCCTAGATGAGTTATTTCAAGTCTCGAAGATCCGCAGTTATTGCCCGCAAAGGTGCTGTGGCAACAAGCCAGCCGCTTGCTGCCCAGGCTGGATTGCAGATGCTTAGAGACGGCGGAAACGCCATCGACGCAGCGGTTGCGACCGCTGCTGTGCTCAACGTTGTTGAGCCTATGTCGACAGGCATCGGGGGAGACATGTTCGCCCTGATCTGGGACAAGGGTGAACGAAAAGTTGTCGCATTGAACGGATCGGGCAGGCAGGCAGCGACAGCAAATGTAAACGACGTTCGTAAGGCTGGATACGAGTCGATCCCAAACAACGGTGATGGTAGTCAATTCGCTGTAAGCGTTCCCGGAACAGTTCATGGATGGGAGACTGCCCTTAATCAGTACGGTCGCATGACACTTCGGGAGGTGCTGCAACCAGCAATCGATTACGCGCTGAACGGCTACGCAGTTTCAGAAGTTATCGCTCATAGTTGGGGGTCTGTAGAAACGGTCGCAAAGCTGAACCATCGACCATCAGGCAGACAATTATTACCGGGTTCAGATGCCAATGGCGCTCCTAAATACGGAGAAGTTGTCAGGCTTCCCGAACTTGGTCGAACACTTCAGATGATCGCCGAAGGTGGAAGCGAGGCTTTCTACAAAGGTGAAATCGCAAAAAAGACGGTTGAGTTTGTTCAGTCAGAGGGTGGATGGCTCACCGAAGAAGACCTCGCAAACCATCATTCCGATTGGGATGAGGCTATCAGCGTCAACTATCGCGGCGTCGACATTTGGGAGTGCCCGCCCAACGGTCAGGGTATCGCCGCACTAATCGCTCTAAACCTTGCTGAAGGCTTCGATATTGGCTCCATGGGTGCGCAGTCGGCGGATCGATATCACTATCTAATCGAATCGATGCGTCATGGATATGCCGATGCATTTCAGTATGTTGCTGACCCTCGTGTTGCCGAAGTTCCGATTGACCCGCTGCTGAGCAAGGACTACGCCAACCGACGTCGGGCCGGTATCTCTGGAATTCAGGCCGACCCCAACGTTTCGTACGGCGACCCTATGGGTAGCGCAGACACTGTCTACCTGACTGCTGTGGATGGTGAGGGCACTGCCTGTTCATTGATAAATAGCCTGTTCAATAGTTTCGGCACTGGCCTTGTCGTTCCAACACTTGGAATGGCACTCCAGAACCGTGGCTCACTATTTTCATTCGACCCGAATCATCCGAACTATCTCCAAGGCAACAAACGCCCGTTCCAGACGATCATCCCCTCGATGGCGACGAAGGATGATGAAATGTGGCTTAGCTTCGGTGTCATGGGGGGATTTATGCAGCCGCAGGGCCATCTGCAGGTGGCATCGAACATGATCGACCACGCCATGGACTCGCAGGAAGCGCTTGATGCTCCGCGATTCAAGGTCGAGGTTGAAGGTAATCAAGATGTCATGGTTGAAGAAGACCTCTCTCCTGATGTTGTAAAGGAACTCGAAAAACGTGGTCATACGGTTAAAGTCGTATCCGGCTATGATCGTGCTAACTTCGGTGGCGGTCAGGTGATTTCGAGAGATGCCGAAACCGGTGTGCTTACGGCGGGTTCGGAACCTCGAAAAGATGGTGCGGCTGCCGGCTGGTAGTAAGCTTGGAAATTGTTTTCGTGAAAGCCGTCGACACTAGCGTGTCGGCGGCTTTTTTTTATTGGAGATCGAATATCTGCTATCAAAACTCGTTGAACGAATATCTAGGATCATTTAGTATTAATTGAGAATAATTAGGAACAGTGCCGACTAGTCAAGAACTTATGGGAATAAAATGAGCCTGAATGTCAGGGACGTAGCGGTGCGACTCAGTGTCAGCGAGAAAACCGTGTATAAATGGTTGAAGACGGGTCTTATTCCCGCCAATCGAATCGGTAAATCATGGATCATCACCGAAGAGTCGGTTAAGGCTCTGATCGAACCGAAACCCGTAGCGAATCCACTCCGTTCTCCCCAGTATTCTTCCGTTCCCAGTACTAGAAAACAAGCTCCGGCAGTCGACCACCCAGTTGTCCTTGAGGCCAGCGGAGATGCTGCCGCTTATCTTGCACGGTTCACGAGTGTCCTCATGGGTGCAGTCAGTCAAGGTATCGAGGGAGTTCTAGGTCCTCGATCCTCAGATCCTGAAACATCGTTGATCATCGGTGCATCCCTGAAATCTGCATATGGCGAAGTGTTGTTGCAGGGCATCGGGCTACGCGAGTTTTTTGGGGATCGCGGACACACTGCGATACTTAGACAGATGGCGGCTGAAGATCGTGCCGTTCAGATTCGAGCAATTCTGGTGAACCCGGTGAGCGAGTTCGCACGGGCCAGAGCAGTGGCCGAGGACGGTGCACAGTTTGAAGACGAAGGGCGATTTAAAGCTGGCCCCCTCTATAACGACAGTTGGCGGAGTTTGAATGTCATTGCTTCACTGAAAAAAGAAGCCGAGTCACGGTCGCACTTCGGAATCGACGTACGGTTTGTCGATCACTGGCCGTCGGTCTACTTGGTTATGACCAGTGAGTCGACATTTGTCGAGACGTATCAGTTCGGCAAGCCCAATGGTGCCGTTGATGGCAGCTCTATCGATGGTTTAGTACCGATATTCCAATTCCGAACCGGAAGCTCATATCCTTCGATCCTAAGGCAACATTTCGACTATATATGGTCAGGTGTGAACCCGTATGTCAGAACACACACACTGTCGGATATTGCCGAAGCGATGCACGTCAGCGTGTAAATTTCGGAACTATTTGGAACATATCGGCACTAATTGGCGAGAATCTTCTCAATAGCTCTACCTGACACAAACTACCCTTGCATGGGTCAGTCGAACACGTGAGCGCTGTAAGCCTAGATCAATAACGGGCACACGGACGCTTCAACTGTTCAATTCAAAATTCTTCGTCTGGAGGCTCGGTCTTGGGCAATATCAATGTTGCGATCATTGGCGCAGGTAACTGCGCGTCATCGCTGGTTCAGGGACTATACAAGTACAGTGAAGTCGATGAAAATTCGGAACGAATCCCCGGCCTGATGCACAACGTTCTCGGTGGGTATGCACTGAGTGATGTAAAAATTGTTGCTGCATTTGATGTCGATACCGAAAAGGTCGGTAAGGATCTTTCAGAAGCTCTTGTTTCAAAAAACAATAACGCACTTCAGTTCTATGACGTTCCAAACATGGGCGTAAAGGTTGACCGTGGAATGACCCACGATGGAATCGGTGAGTTCCTTGAAGAGATTGTCGAAGTGAATCACGATCCATCGACCGTTGGCGGCCAAACTGCCGACATTGTCGGGATTCTTCGAGACCGTAAAGTTGACGTAATGATCAACTACTTGCCGGTTGGATCTGAGCAAGCCACAAAATGGTACGTTGAGCAGGCACTTGCTGCAGGTGTGGCGTTTGTAAACTGTATACCGGTATTTATTGCGAGAGAGCCATACTGGCAGAAGCGTTTTCAGGACAGAGGTATCCCGATCGTTGGCGACGACATCAAGTCGCAGGTCGGCGCAACCATCGTTCACCGTGTTCTCGCCCGATTGTTCGAAGACCGTGGCGTTCGACTCGATAGAACTTACCAGTTGAACTTTGGTGGAAACACTGACTTCTACAACATGCTTGAGCGCAAACGCCTGAAGTCGAAGAAGATTTCAAAGACCAATGCCGTTCAGTCTCAGCTCGAAAAAGAACTTCCTACTAACGACGTTCATATCGGCCCATCTGACCATGTCCCGTGGTTGGAAGACCGCAAGTGGGCATACATTAGACTCGAAGGTACCTCATGGGGCGACCAGCCTCTGAATATTGAGCTTAAACTCGAAGTTGAAGACAGCCCGAACTCAGCAGGTGTTGCTATCGACGCAATTCGATCTGCGAAGATTGCCATGGACAAGGGTATTAGCGGTGCAATCGAGCCTGCTTCTGCCTACTTCATGAAGTCACCTCCAGTACAGATGCGTGACGACGATGCCCGATTGGCTGTAGAGGACTTCGCTGAGGGACATAATCCTGATGCATTGAACTCCGCCGAATAGGCTTTCGCCGTAGAACGCCCCTTAGAACTGGTTCGTGCCGCTGGAAAACCAATATGATTGCGTCGTATTGGTCCAGCGGCACGTTTTATTTTCGCTCAGGTCTGTAAACCCTGAGCTAACAAAGGGGGTACCTGTTTGCGAATTGCTCAAGTATCTCCCTATGATCTAGCGCACTCTGGTGGAGTACAGCGCCATGTGGCATCTCTGAGCCGTGAGCTCCAGTCTCGAGGTCATGAGGTGTCTATCCTCGCTCCATGCACCCGTGATGAGCCTGCCGTTGATGTTGGTGACGTCGATCTTCGGACTTTTGGGAGATCAGTTCCGGTTCCAACTGCTGGTTCGATCGCACGTATTTCCTTTTCTGTATGGCACGAGTGGCGCTTGAAATCGATGCTCGAAAACGAGAAATTCGATATTGTCCACATTCACGAACCGTTGATGCCGATGTTTGCGCTTACCGCCGCACGGTTTTCGCCTTCAGCGACGATCGGTACTTTTCACGCTTATAACGAGGGCCGTGGGCGTGGCTATATGTTCTGGAAGAAAGTCCTGAACCGCGGCGCAATACGATTGAACGGTCGAATTGCGGTTTCCGAACCTGCCAAGCAATTTGCTAACAGGTATTTTGAAGGTGACTACAGGGTCATACCGAACGGTTTGGATGTGGAGAGATTTTCGTCTCCCGCCCAGAGACCTTCGATTCTTAGGGACGATGCGATCAATCTAGTGTTTGTTGGCCGAGTGAACGAACCGCGCAAAGGGCTTAGGTACGCACTTGGTGCCTATTCACTGCTCAAATGGCAGTACCCGAAACTACGATTGGTCGTTGTAGGCGCGGGGGTTCCTGATCGTGAATCGTATCGAATCATGGGTGAACGCTCACTCGATGATGTTGTATTTACCGGACCTGTAACTGACCAAGAACTACCGGGTTACTACCAGCACGCCGATATCTTTTTAGCTCCTAACACTGGTAAAGAGAGCTTCGGATTCATCATCATCGAAGCAATGTCAGCTTCGACCCCAATCATTGCATCGAATATTCCAGGGTTCGCGTCGGTTATGACCGACGGCAAAGAGGGATTGATGGTTCCACCTAAGGACGAAGCCGCTCTTGCTGATGCCATAAAGCGCCTAATCGAAAATCCGGGACTACGGGCGCAACTGGCTGTTGACGGAAGGGCAACGGTTCACAAATACCGATGGCCTCACGTTGCCGACACGGTGCTCAGTTATTACGATGAAGTTCTGGATAAACAACTTGTGCCACCGGCGAAATATCAGGGCTGGTAGTTTTTTGCCAGATCTCCAAACTCTCCGATATGGCTTACGTGGGTCGGTCACCAAATGGTTTGAACGCCCTGCGGTTTCATTATTAATTAGGCTTAAGTTCACACCTGATACTGCAACCATTGTCGGGTTATTAATTGCACTGGTGGCGGCTTATTTCGCAAGCGAGGGCGAATTTCTCATTGGTGGAATTCTTGTGCTGATTGGTTCTGCATTCGATCTTCTTGATGGTGGAATAGCCCGTGCAACAGGCAAGGTCAGTAAACGTGGAGCACTTATGGACTCGGTCTTTGATCGAGTGTCTGAAATCGCTTTACTGGTTGGCTTGGGCATGTACTTCACATCTGGCACCGATGCCAGCCAAACGGCCGTACTCCTCACATTCGTAGCGGTTGGCGGTTCTCTGATGGTGAGTTATGTGAGAGCACGAGCAGAGGGGCTTGGTGCGAAAGGTACTGCAGGATTTCTGACTCGTCCTGAACGGGTGGCCATCACCGTCGTTGGACTAATACTCGGCTACCCAATGGTTGTGTTGTGGATTCTTGGGGTAGGTACGCCCATTAGCGCAGCATGGCGATTTGTCGATGCTTGGCGAACAATAGACCCTGAATAAGTCGAATAGTGCATCCCTTTTGTTCTGTCTTCACGTAAAACGGTTAGTACACCGCAACTCATCATGCAAACCCGCCCCGTCCAAGCATTCTAAGTTCTGGAACCCTACCTAACTTGAACGTAAATCATCTCCATTCAATGCTCTCAAAAACGAAGATATTGTTCTTGGTTGCGATGGCGATGTGCGCCTTCAGCATTGGTGCGTTCAATACATCTGCATCGGCGCAAAGCGCATCAACTGTGACCGTTATTTCATCGAGTGTCGAATCACAGTTTCCTGACGGCATGACCTTCAAACTCGACGTTGAATCGGAGTTGCGAATTGATGATGTACGTGTCATTTTTGAAATCGGTGACCGTGGTTCAATGCAATATGCCTACCTCGAATTAGATCAGACAAATCGTCCCTTGGTGAACGGTGAGTTGTTCCGTCGTACAAACAGTCGAGATCGCTACATTCCGCCTGGCACGATGCTCAAATACTGGTTCGAGATAACCACGGAAAATGGTAGTACGACACTCACTGAGGCTGAGCATTTCAGATTCGACGATGCTCGTTTCGTGTGGGACGAGGTCACTTTAGGGGCCGTCACTATCCTGTATCACGGGCCAGTACGAACACGGGCAGAGCGCCTTGCAGAGGCCGCCGTCGAATCCCTCGGAATAATGGGTCCTGTAACGGGTGCTGACATTGAGACTCCGATTGTTATGACGTTATACAACAACAATGCAGAGATGATCGAAGCTGTTGTGTCACGTAGCCTCGCAAGTAGTCGCGAGTTGATAACAGAAGGACAGGCGTTCGATGCTGAAAGTGTGGTGTTAGTTCTGGCTGGGCGATCCGATATCGGAACTGCCACTCATGAGATGACTCACATCTTAGTGGCTCGCGCCGCAGGTACGAGCGGAGCCGTTCCTCTATGGCTGAACGAAGGTCTGGCTGAGTTCGGAAACCTCGACAAAACAGTGTCATATGAACGTTTCCTCGAGTGGGCAGAAGGAACCGACAGACTCATCCCACTCAAGTCGCTACGATCGTTCCCAGGGGACCCAAATTTGACACTTGTAGCGTACGGTCAGGGTCGGAGTGCCGTGAAGTTTATGATCGATGAATATGGAGAAGCCAAGATGGCAGAACTCCTTACTACTCTCGGAACTGGTGTCGGAATAGATACTGCTCTCGACACTGTTTACGGATTCGGGATCGACGGTCTAGAGAATCTCTGGCGAGACTCAATTGGAGCAGATCCTTATGTGGAGGCGACTCCTGGGCCGTCGCCGACGCCTGCTGCTGAGCCTACACCCACTTACAAACTACTAACGGCTCCACCTCAGTCTAGCAATCCAGATTCTGAAACAAATGATGATGTTATACCGACTCAACCTCCTGATCCCACTCCTGCACCTGTAGCTGAAAACGAAAGTTCTGAACTATCTGGAGATGGTGAGGTCGTAGAGCCGGTGGTCAGTTCTGAAAACGAATCTTCAGGCGGGTTCTGCTCATCGCCCGTGGAAGGTTCCGTTGATGGCACTTCAAGCGCGTGGTTGCTTATCGTGGTTGGACTCGCAGCAGGTGGGCGATACCGAGCGCATAAGAGCCGCAACTAGGCGGCTTGAGGGGAATCATCTTCTTGGCTGTTAGGATTCTCGGTGGACTGAACGGTGTTCAAGTTGAAAATCTGGAACCTGAATGAAGTTCCGGCTCCAACTGCGCTTTCCATTTCTATCGTGCCGCCGTGAATCTCGACGATTCCCTTTGCGATCACTAGGCCCAGCCCTGTTCCTTCGATCGACCTAGTTTCTGCGGTGTCGACTCGGTAGAACTCGGTGAACATCTCTTTCTGATTCTCTTCGGAAATACCGAATCCTTCATCTTTTACTTCGAATTCGAGATGACCATCTACGGTCGCAACGTTCAGCCAGACTCTCTTGGATTCAGGAGAGTACTTCGATGCATTGCTCAGCAAGTTGGTGAGAACCTGAGTTACTCGGTTCTTATCTGCGTAAATGAGTTGTTCTGAAAATGGTACATCAACAATCAACGTCTGAGTCTTGGCCTCGAAAATCGGTGTGAAACTTTCGGCGAGATCATGAACCGTTTCAGCAATATCGAATTCGAGTGGGTCAATCGCGAGGTTACCCATATCCATTCGCGAGACATCGAGAAGATCTTGAATCAACACGTTCAACCTTCGACCGTTGCGGTCGATGATATCGATTTGGTGCAGATTCTTTTCCGTTAGATTGTCGTCCTTGTTTCGCTTCAGCAATCCGGCAAATGCAAGCATGCTTGTAAGTGGTGTACGAAGTTCATGTGAGACAGTCGAAAGGAACTTGATCTTCGCTTCGTTGAGGCGCTGTAGTTCGGTGTTTTCCGCGTCAAGAACAAGCTTTGCTTCATTCGCCTCAGCAAGCTCCATAGCCTGAACAAATTGTCGGGAGTTATTGATGGCGTTGACGATTTGGCCACCAACTCGTTCGGCCAGCGCAAGCTCTTCACCGCGGTAGGCACTGATTCGTCGCGATTCTAGAATCATTGTTCCTATGACTTTGCCACGAGCGATGAACGGCACTGCCATCATCGAGTTTAGCCCCATACTTACACTGGCTTCTCTCATATGATGAAGCGGTCTGCGACCGATGCTCTCGTCCATTCCGAGAGTGATGCCGGAATGATATTCAAAAACAGGCTGGAGCGGTGACGAGTTGATTGTTCCAGTTGCACCGCGTTCCCAACCTGGGACCGTCACTCCATAGACGTAGGTATATTCGAAGATGTCACCTTCATCATCGGCGAGCGCAATGGAAATTCTGTCGGCAGGAAGTAAAGCTCGAACCTGCTCAGCACATCGCTCAAACACTATTTCGATGTCCAGTGTTGAACTGACCACACGTCCAAGCTCGGCCAGTGCTGCTCGCTCACTCGCCTCTTTCCGAGCCTCGGCATACAGACTTGCGTTACGAGCCGCTACGGCCGCCTGGCCTGCTGCCGTCTTAACAAACTCAGCATCTTCTTTGAGGAATCCTGAACCGACGAGCTTTCGTCCACCAGAGATAATTCCTATCAGATTGCCCGCTGCAATCATCGGGACCATCATGCGAGCTTCAAGTTGCTCGAATAAAGCCGCCTCTGTTGAATCGTCGGTCGCCATAGCCACTGATACAGTTGAAGGGTCGAATATCAACATTTCACCAAATCGCTTCATTTTAGAAATTGCTGATCCGGTAGCTGAAAGTTCGAAATGGTGAACGGATTCTCGAGTGTCGGCCACTGAAATGAACGATTTGCCATCGTGAGATGGCAGGAGAACGGCTACCCAGTCCGATTGAGTTGCTTCCCGGACTGTAGATACGATTCCTTCGGCAACCGCAGGGAAGTCCGTAATGTCCTTGGTTAGGTCATTGAGACGAGCAAGTGCAGAGATCCGATCATGCTGTTCACGATAGAAAGCCTTGTCGACTACCGATTGCACACGTTGCATTACTGGCTGAACCATCACACCAACGATGAGAACCGCTCCACCACCGAATAGAAGTGCAGCGGCGGTGCTCAAATCACGAGTGACAAGCAATGCAGCGCCGATACAGAGACCATAGACGGCGAACAGGAATGAACTTACTGCACTGTATGCTAGGCCTCTTCTGAGCATTAGCCGTAGATTCATCATCTTGTATCGGGTGACACCGAAGGTCGCTAAGGCAATGAAGAAGATATTTCCGACGATACCCAGCGGATAGACGTTCAAGCCAAGTGACGGGAAGAAGTCCGTTGTTGCTCCGGCAACAGATGCCATTACACCGAGCTTAAGTAACAACAACTGCTGTCGTCGTTGCTTAGACGGTTCATTTCGAGAAGCTCGCTGAAGCCGGACAAGTGAGATTAGGACAGCCGGATACGATGCTACTAAAACTAACGGAAATGCCCATCCCAACTGAGGTGCGAATCCATAGAACTTCTCAACCATGCCAGTAGCAGTAAATCCGCCAATGGAAAGCAGCGCTGATGCCAGCCCTACTGTGTAGAAAGCATAGAGGACTGGGTACCCGCTTTTTGCGCGAGTGTATAGAAGAACGAAGTGGAGAAAGAAAATACTGCTGAACGGAATGACCGCAAGAGCCCATGTTTCACGACTGTAGGCGATAGATGCATCTGGGAATGCATCACGCATTGCGAAGATGGTAATACCCCATGCAGCCATCGCTACTAGGAACAATGTGAACATTCGGTTCAGTCGATCTGTGGGGTCTGAAAAAAGTACAAGCACTCCCAGAAACGCACTTATTGCGAACTGAACAAATGGGAGAAATATATAGATTTCGTTCATGAGATCGGAAAATTAATCGCGAAGAATGAAAACTACGCAGCAAGCGTAAGAGCGCGATCGAGAGCCATAAGCCTTCCTATTGTCTCGTCATTTGGATTCATACGTGGGGGACGGCTGGCAACCAGCGAGGCACCCTGTTTTAGCTTCATATCTGTGAAGGTATCAAAAGTGCCTGCTGACAGAACTGTTATTTTCAAAGGACATATACCGAGCATGGTCTCCAGATCCGAATAGAGCGGGTCGCAATCCTTCAATGAACGGTGGAGGGTAGGTATAAGTTGACCTTCGTCGTACGGATTCGATAGTTCGAGATACATGTGAAGTTCAGGAACAATTCCCTCGATTTCACGCCTTAAGGTCCAATCACGAATTGGTAGCTCAGCTTTCGATATCGCCCTCCACACGGTGCTTTCGTCGACTCGTGTAAATCCACCAATATCTATGCGCTCATCAGCCCGTCCGACAAATAAGAATTCGTTTCCGAACCCAACGTGAGCTCTGCTGAACTGGACAATATGTCCAAGTCGGTAGCGAGTGAATGGCATTCCGAAGAAACTCGTAGCAACAACCTCATACGATTTACCTGGTTCTATCTCGTCGAGTAGGCAAGTTCGCGGCTGGTAGTTGGAGTCTGTGCGCTCGGTTTCCAGCTCAGACTCAGGAATAAATTCGTAGAAACATGTATGTGGGTTCAGGGCTAGTCCGCCTTGATCCCTGAACTGCACGCCCATCACACCGATCTCGGTTGAAGCGTAAACCTCGTATGGTGGTCGGCCCCATGCGTCGGCGATTTGGTCACTGTAGAAACGTGTATCAAGCCCCCATCCGACGATGGATTTTGGCTCCCATAAATCACGCGGTTTCATCGTGTGATTGGTGAAAGTGCTTTTTATCTTTGCTCCGGCCAATCTGAACGCGCCTTTAGCGTTGACGCTCTTCAGAAGCCCGCTCGATCCACCTGTTCGAACCGACGCTGGATCGAAACGTTCGGCGACTCGTTTGAGAACGGATGTCATAGAAATCAGGATGTCGACTCGGTCGTTCAAAGCGCTGGCAAATCCTTCTGAGATGCGCTGCTTGAACTCCATGTCCTCACCCGGTTCGAGCGGAATCAATGGCTTGAATCCGTACTTCTGAACTACCTCAAACCCAACATGACCTGCAAGGTATGGGCGTGGAGGGATGTTGAATAGGGCTCGGTCGCCATAGTTGATATTGGCGGACTTACCATCAGACGAAGCTGCAAGCCCGATAGAAGCAACAACTGAATCGGCGAGATGATCTAGGGCTGATCGAGTGAAGGGTGCCCACTTAGCATTTCCAGCACCGAACTGCGTGTACGCCCATGTTTCTGCTGTGGTCGAAGTGTTTGGGTTCAGATGATCGGCGTAGTCCTCCCAAGTACTGAGGCGCACACGAGACCGGAAGTCGTCTATCGATGTGAAATCGGTGCTTCCCGCAGAGAGGGCAGGCATGACTGGGTTCTTTGACATTTCACTGAATTGCACATTCAGGGAATTAGATTGCACCTGTGCGAACTGATCGCCTGAATAGTCGAGAAAGTGCCATAGCGTTCGCCAGTCAATTACCGTCATAAGATGGTATGTCCAACCAATTCGGCCACGTTTCGTGACCCCAGTAACAGTCGAATATTCTTCGACCATCGGGACTAGTTTCACTTAGGTCCCTAATGGGCTGTGATCGTCCGTATTCCTTTACCAACAAACGAAGGATTGCTTCAAAGTTTTGTTTGGTGTGGAAACGGTAAAGATCACTGCTTACAACTACTTGACCGCATATACCCCAAACTCGACATAGGTGATCCGCCTAACGGAGTGGTACTAATGGCTCAAAATCAACGATCCGTGTAGAATAAATTGATCTTTTCCCCTATTTTCACGCGGAGCGAACGGTCATGCGGTCTACTTTGTGACTTCGCGAGCGTTGTCGAGAAGATGTTCGAGAGTTCCACCTAAAATGGCAAATTTATCGGCATCGCTAACGAAACCGCAGTGAGTGCGAAACGCCTCAAGCGCTTGAAGATGAGTCATCGACTTTTTCACTACCGGAAAGTCGGAGCCCCAGACCATGTTTTTACCAAATGCTTCGTAGCACTCTTCATACACCCACAGCGCGTCCTTGTAGGGGAAATTCCACGGTGTGTTGGTTAGGTAGTGAAATCCTGAGAGTTTCAGATAGGCGTTCGGGAATTTGCTTGTTTCGATCACATTGTCGACGTTAGCTTTTGAGTGCTCGCCATGCGCACGTAAACCCGACATGTGATGGAACAGGAAATTGAGATTGGGATGTCGTTCAATGGCCTTACGAAGTTCATTCTGGTGATGTGGCGCCGTTGAAATGCTCGCAATTAAGCCAAGCTGCTCGGCAACACTAAGGAAATCGATACCATCTGGTGAGTTGAACCAACTACCGTCATCTTCATTTGCCACGTAGTGCGTAAAGGCCTTCATAGGCCACCGCTGAGCTGCTTGCTCAAGCCGTTTCGCTGCGCCGGGAGTGTGGTAAGTGTCAGACCACATCGAGTCGACATCGGCAAATTGCTCTAGCCGATGCGGGTACCGTTTTACTGCGGCTGCAACGTAATCATTATTGTCGAAATTCTGAAATATCTGAGCACAAACGATAGTCGCACGCTCGACCCCATTGGTATCCATCTGGTTGATGAGTTGTTCGACCGAACCGTGGGTTTCCGGATCGGGAACGGGGGGCAGATATGGCCAGTAGGCCCATGAGTGGCAGTGTGAATCAATAATCATTTGGCAACATCCTTACCGATATTTATCTTGAGCGCCAGTCGAACTCAATCGAAAGTGGAAACGAATCTCGCGTCTGTAACCAATGCGTCACACCTCCGCAACATTTCTGAAACACCTAAGTCATAGATTTTGATCTGAGTTCTGCTCAACAGCTATATTTGGGAGAGAAATCTAATGGATTCTGGTTCAGTCGCTTGGATGCTAATGGCATCAGCCCTCGTTCTGTTCATGACTCCGGGCCTAGCATTCTTCTACGGTGGACTCGTCCGCGGTAAGAACGTCGTTAGCACGGTTATGTACAGCTTTGTTTCAATGGGAGTCGTTAGCGTAGTTTGGGTGCTGTGGGGTTACAGCCTCGCATTCGGAGAGGGCGGAAGTTTCATTGGAAACTTTGATTACCTTGGGTTTAAGGGCGTCTCAAGCACCGGTACGGATATCCATGGTGCTGGCACACCTGACATGGCGGTCGCCATTTTTCAAATGATGTTCGCAATCATTACACCGGCACTCATTACAGGTGCGATTGCTGAACGCTTCAAGTTCACAACATACCTTGTATTTCTCGTCGCATGGGTGACCTTTGTATATGTTCCAATTGCCCACTGGGTATGGGCGGGTGACGGATGGTTGTTCGAACTCGGCGCACTCGACTTCGCAGGGGGTACGGTCGTCCACATCAACGCCGGTATCGCCGCGGTAGTCGCAGCCTGGTTGGTAGGTAAACGCCGCGGTGTTGACCGCGGTGTTGAACCACATAACGTACCGTTTGTAATTCTCGGTGCTGGAATCCTATGGTTCGGTTGGTTCGGATTCAACGCTGGGTCTGGATTGGCGTCTGATGGATTGGCGATCAGCGCATTCCTCGTAACCAATACAGCCGCAGCTATGGCTCTGGTGGTATGGATCGTTCTCGGCCACATCCACACTGGCAAGATGAGTGGTGTTGGCGCAGCAACCGGTGCCGTAGCCGGTCTGGTTGCAATTACTCCCGCCTCGGGATTTGTTGGACCAATGGGCGCGATCGCTATTGGATTCGGTGCTGGTGTTCTAACTTTTTATGCAGTTCGTATCCGACACAAAATCGGATTTGATGACGCACTGGAAGTAATGGCTGTTCACGGCATCGGCGGTATTTGGGGTGCGATCGCCACGGGTATCTTCGCTGTTGGCGGAATTGGCTTAGTGAATGGCGACGCCAAAGTTCTCGGCTACAACGTAGTCGCAGTTCTCGCCACCATCACCTACTCGTTCATCGTCACGTTCGTCATTTTGAAGATTCTCGACGTTATACCTGGTCTGGGTCTCCGGGCTACTCGGGAGGCTGAAGATGCCGGACTCGACGTGTCGCTCCACGGTGAGCGGGCATATGTCGGTGACGGTGCTGATTAGGCATTCATTCAATCCGCGTGATCGATGAAAAGAATCGGTCACGTAGAAGGAGAACATTGATCATGATAAAAATTGAAGCGGTAGTTCGTCCCGAGCGAATCAACTTGGTTGTTGAAGCGCTGATTGAGGCCGGTGTAGGCGGATACCACGTCTTGAACGTATCCGGTAAGGGCGCACAGCAAGGTGTTGAAGTGTTCACAGGGCGTGGCGCAACAACTACAGTGCGTGCTGCTCTGCCAAAGTCGATCATTACGACTGTCGTGAAGGCAGATATGAAAGATGCTGTTATCGAAGCGATTCTTATAGCTGCCCGAACTGGCGAAGAAGGCCAGATTGGCGATGGGAAAATTTTCGTATCACAAGTGGCAGAAGTAATCCGCGTGCGCACGGGTGAGAAAGACGAGTCGGCACTCTAAGAACGCCGTACGAATCCGACTCATATCGAAAACCAAATAAAAAAAGATAGGTCGTCGTCTTTCAGGCAAGCAATCGTCAAGGTATGATTGACTGCTGCGAACTGGCGACGGCCTATTTATTTGACCGTTGTTTGTTCGACGCAGGAGCGTAGCTCAGTCTGGCTAGAGCACT
>ERZ890510.451-NODE-451-length-32131-cov-5.432504_pt1 | contig 32131 bp, 25 predicted proteins | sample MGYA00521265_ERZ890510 | MGnify/ENA primary metagenome ERZ890510 (study PRJEB32303, sample SAMEA104408624) | aquatic metagenome | biome: Brackish water; feature: Chemocline; material: water | place: Baltic Sea | collected 2014-10-26T21:54:00 | depth 110 m ... | reverse complement strand
CAGGCGACCTGCACGAACTCTACCCCCGCACTGTCTGCCTCGGGCGGGGGGGGCAGTTCAGCGCCACCCAAGCGGTAGATAACAAGAGCATCGACCTGGCCCACAGCGAGTATGAGTGTGATGGCCACAGCCAGACTCAACCAACGGCCAGGTGTGATTCTGTTGGCTCTTGACCCGCTAGACCTTGATTCAGTAGACAACATGGAGAATCCTTGAACGGACAAAGTGGTCGGCGTCAGCATCGAGAGAGACTGTCACTAGATACACTCCGGGCGGCGACAGGTGGCCAGTCTGATCACGACCGTCCCACAGACGAGAGTAGGTACCGATGCCGTCCTCCCCCTCGTGGATCAAGCGCATGCGACGACCCGACAGATCCCAGATTTCGACCCGAACGCGGGCCGACCCGGTGATCTCGAAGACTTCGTAGGCAACCTCTACTGCCTCATTGATACCGTCGCCGTTCGGCGTCAACACTTTTGGCAATAGCCGCAGACGCAGCAGCTCGCCCTCATCGGCTTGGGCTGTGGTCACCGCCACCGTGTTGCCCTCATACTCGCCGGTCGCGTCGCCATCGTTGATACTCTGGGGCACTTCAAGGGGGCGGGAACTGTCGGATACACGTCCTTCAAAGCGGCTTCCGTAGCGCAGTACCTGGGCGTTGAAGTCAACCTCCACCAGAGCGCCGGAGTCCTTCGATGCCAACCGCGGCAAACGCAGAATCAGCCGATGAGCTTCCGCCAGTTCCAGCTCAAAGGGGACGACCAGATCACCGATGCGGACCTGTGTCACCGCTCCCAGGAGCGACTGGCTGCGAATCTCAAGGCGGTCGAATCCCGCATCCTCTTCGTTCAGAGTGGGGCGCAACACGTAGGTGAAACCCGTGGACTGACCCACGCGCACCACCAGGGGCCACACCTCGCCTACCAACGAGGAAGCGACGGGCTCGGAGGCCCGGAATTCCAGGAACCGGATCTCGCCACCGTCATTCTCCTGCGGTAAGAAGTCGACGCGCAATTGTAGAAATTGTCGCGGACTGCGAGACACGATCTGAGTTCCGAGACTGTCCCCAGAAGCATACGTGGACCAGAAGTCCCAATGGTCCTGATCGTAGCTGGTGCCAACTCGCTCGCCCAGCTTCAATTCATCGTACTCGGCGGCACTGACTTCCTGGCGGTCTCCCCCGCGTCCGGTGTCGCGCCAGTAGCGTAGCGGATCCTCATCGGCGCCACTGCGTGACTGGATCAACACCCTGGCCCGTTCGTCCGTGCTGCCTCCCCACCGGACCTGGCCCCAGGCCATGGGTCGTTCCAGGTCAAGAATTTCGGTAACGAAGGTCGCGCGACGGACAAAACCCTTGGCAAAGATGTGGATATCCTGCACTTCCCAGTCCTCGTTGTGCTCGCCCAGAGTGAGCTGTACGAAGCCGGCATCCTCATGTGGTGGGATCGCGATATCGAGGACCTGCTGCCGATTGTCACGAATTTCGACTTGGTGCGGGGAAAAAGGGGGTGGTTGGAACTGGGTAGTGACAAAAGGCATTCTGGGTGCCAGATAAACCCGGACCGATTGCGCCACCTTGCTCGGATCGCGCAGGCCCGAGAACAGGCGGATCCGGTCGATCTGGTAGAGGCCGCCCAGGTCGATGTTGGCCGTGCCCGTCGTGCCGAAGTCGTCGGTACACGTCAGGCTATAGGCCGAGTACTCAGCGCAGAGGTAGGCTCCCGACTGCCAGACGGTGCTGGTATCACCGTCCCACACCTGGGCGTTCACGTGAGGTCGCAGAAACATGCCGCCCCGTAACTCCGCCGTGGGCGCGATGTTCACTTCGGGGTCCCGGCGCAGGGGACTGATGCTGTTGGGCGCCACGGCGAGGTCGAGAAACTGTGCGTTGGCATCTGTCTCGAGTTCACGCCAGGATCGCTGGATGTACTGAACCCCGGGACTGGCTGCCTCCGGCGGAGGCGGCAGGTCCTGGCCGCCAAAGCGGTAAATGACCAGGGCCGAGGCCGGGCTCAGTTCGGCTGTCAGCAACACAAGCAACAGTCCAAGCAGGCATACACGTCGCGGGTCAGCATCAGAAGGCGACATAGATCGCGCGTTGGGCGGACGTCTTAACGGCTCGATCGGAGTCGACAGCAACATCGACTCGCGCAATGTAGATGCCCGGGGAGACCAGGTTGCCGGCGGCATCCTTACCGTCCCACACCAACGCATACTGACCACGAGAATCCGGCCGCAGTTCCTCGACCCGAGCCACGGCACGTCCGCTGAGGTCGTAGATCACCAGTGTCACGGCGCGTTGTCCGGCGACTCGTGCCACCGAAAACTCGACCCGTAACTCGTCGTTGATACCATCGCCGTTGGGGGTGAGCACCGACTGTGCCAAACGAAAATCTCCGAGCACCTCGCTGCCCTCGAGGGCCAGGACAGTGACCGTCTGGCTGGCGGCCAGAGTCGTGGCATCACCAGCATCTACGCGTTGCCAGAACTCGGACTTGGAGGTGTCGCGAACGAAGCCGCGAAATGAGGCGCTGTTGCCGAGAATTGTGGCACGGAACTGCACCTCCAGCAGATCGGTGCCCTGGCCTACACTCTGCGGCAGTCGCACATGTATCGTATCCTCGGCGGCGGACAGTGAAACCAGTTCCGCCGCTGCCAACCGGGTGGCTGCATCCGACTCGAACTGCGCATCGGTTCCAAGCCGCAGTCCCAGAAACTCCATACGCGCACCTGCCGTGGCTTCTACCTTCAGTTCATTGAAGCCCTGCCCGGACTCGGTGAAAGTGGGTCGCACAAACAGCGAAAATTCCTCTGCTACACCCACCTGACCCACGCGGATGGGCCAGATCTCGCCCTGCAACTGCGCCGCCACCGGGTCAGACATATTCAGCACGATCGCACGCAACGTGGCAGCCGTATCGGCCCGGTCGGTGAACAGCGTCGTCCGAATTTGCAGGTACTGCCGCGGGCTTGGGGAGGTGATCTCGGACCCTGAAGTATTGTATGGAACACTCCAGGTGCTCCAGTCGGGTCCGGCTTCGAAACTGCTGCTGATCTCGCCCTGTTTGGAGCCAGGCAGACGATTATACCTTGATTCAGTGACAACATTGCCCTTGTCGTCATGGTAGATCTTCTCTTCCACCAGTTCGTTGCCCGTCCGGGTCTGCAACTGGATCCGGGTACCGGCCGGCGTGTCGGCGTCCCAGTCGATGGAGATCAGATTCTTCCTCGTTGCCAGCAACACCAGGTCAGACGTGAGAGACACTTCAGGGACATACCCGGCGCCATAGAACATGACCTCGGTGAAACCAACGTAACTGAGCAAACTCAGTGGGTTGGCGAAGGTGGAGCGCACGTAGCGCACCTTGCTCGGCGCGGTACGAATTTCACGGTAGCGGATCCCGGTCGCCGAACTGATGCCGACATTGCCGCTGCCGCTGCTGTCGTTGACCCGGGTATACTGGACGCTGCCGTCCGGCGCCCGTGTGCCATCCGATATGTCAACCGAGAACACATCAAGAGCCGAGGCGCCATCGGTGAGAAAATGCATCGTGTCGACCCAGAACAACGAGCCCAGATCTTCCAGAAACTCGTAGGTCTCTTCATCGAAAGCCGAGCCATTGTGCCCGACGGAGTAGTCGCCGTCGGCCACCGTTGCGCCGATATCCTTCACGCTGCCGCCACCGATCTCGATCGTCGCTGAGCCCCCGCGATCCACCAGACCCAGGTTGACATTGTCGCCGACGGCAAAAACTTCGATCTCAGCGATGCGTGGCGTCTCGCGGCGGTAGTAGCGGATGGGTCCACGACGCGCCACATCGATCACGTTGTACTCCGCCTCGGTGATCCGTGTTTCGCGCCCCGACCGCTCCTGGCGGTAGTACTCAATGGCGCCCTGTTGGGAGGCGGGCAAAGCATCGTATGCGTCGTTGGTGAGTTCCTGGGCTCGTGTGGAATCCGAACTCAAGGCCACGATCTGGATGCGCTCAAGGGGGTCACCAACAAAATCGTCGTTGGCACCTTCGGTGGGGCGCACAACGAATTCGAAAATCCGCTGCGTCTTGCTCGGTTGACTCGTGCGTCCGATCTCCCAAAAACGTGGGATCTTCGTACCGTCGAGGAAATACTTTGAGGTGGAACGGGGCGGCGGCTGGCGCCAGCCGAGTACTTTGAATTGCAGAAAGGGGTCGCCTTCACCCTCATCGGCAAAACGGATGACGATCTTCTGCACCACCACCAATCGGCCAAGGTGCAGATCCAGCCACCAGTCACTTAAAGGGCTGCGCGGATCCGGCCCCCAGCTGGTGCTCGGATCGCCGTCGATGACATTGATCCGCGTCGCCGGGTTCGAGCCAACGACCGGCCCGCCATCGCCGGTCAGAGAAAACTGCGGGGCATCGAGGGCAGCGTTGATCCCCTTACGCACCAACAGAGGGGTAACACCATCCTGCTGGGAAATCCGCACGAGGCTCGCCGCGCCAGCCCAAGCCTGCCAATGACTCGCCTGATTGACCAGGACCTGATCGCCACGCACCACGTGGCCCTGCTGCGCCGCAGCCTGCACCAAGGCCATCAGGAGGAGTGGGACGACACCCTGCAACGCCGCCCGAATGTGACAGACGCCTGCGAGACCGGGCATGTTCGGATCCCCTTGTGGTCGGTGGCAGATAGGAATGGAAAAGGGGGGGATTCGTTGATCCCCCCCTTTTCCGTGCAACAGGAACGAACGGAAACTACTTGGTCAGGAAGTGCGTCTTGATCCTACCCCAACTGTCCTGCGCCACTGCTGTCGGGAAGGCAGCGCCGTCCACAGGCAACAACTCCATATCGGCCATCAGGTTGGCGTTCCGCCAAACGTTGTGTACCGGCGGGAAGTCGTAGGAACCTTCGTAGCTTTCACTCTCGTCGTAATCCTTGGTCAGCGAACCAACGTGGATGATGCTGCCCACTTCAAGGTCGACGATCGTGCTCTGCCCGGGGCCGTCAAAGTCCCAGCGCTCCCACGGGGTCAACTTGATCTCGTAAGCGTAGGTTCCAGGGCCGCCGGTGGCACCCGTGCGGGCCCAACCGATTTCGACGTACTCAGGAAAGGGCAACTCCTGGCCTGTTGTCAGCCAGTCGGTGCCTTCAATCAACGTGAAGGCCCAGTAGCCATCGATCGGCGGCACATGGATCTCCCACAGACGACCGGTGGTGAAGAACAACTCCCGGTTCTCTTCCTGGGGCAGCGCGGTCCAGTCGTTGTTGTACATGTCGCCACCACTGTGGTCGGCATCCAGGACAAACTCCCAGTCATCATCCCAGTTGTACAACGTCGGATCTTCACGGCTGTTGTGCAGGTACTGGTCAACGACCGAGGCCATGGCATAGACGCGATTGGTTTCTTCGTTCCAGGCCCAGATCTGCCGGGCGTTGAAGTCAGACAGGTCATTGCCCGCATCGCCGCGGACCGTTTCCTGGATCCAGCCGTTCTCCATCGACACCTCGAAGATGTCGGCAGGAACCATGTTCCAGTCGCTGAGGTCGCCGTCCATTGCCGGTACAGCATTGGCCGGGAACTGGAAGGCGAAGAACACCTCTCCAGGTGGTTCGTGTGCGAACAGCGTGGACGAACTGCCAACGATCAGCAGGGCGGCCAATGACGTGCGCAAAAATCGCATGTGCAAAAATCCTTCCGCGAGGGTGGTGATGCGTGAGTCTTTCTCACAACACAACAAGCCCATACAAGGAACGGGATGCCCTTGCCGGCTTTCTGTGTGTCATGGAATCGTCAACGTGGTCACATTGAATGCACCACAATGGGCACTCAACCTGACAAGATTGACGATTCCATGGTGGCTGTACATTACGGAAGAGAACGATAGAATCCAAGAGAAAACGACCTGAAGACAGGTATATTTTCAATTATAGATATATTATGAAAATTATATATTCTTGCTGCTATATGTGGCCCACCAGCGACCCCTACACAAGGGGTTGTGCATTGCTTTGAATATTGGTGGCAGAAGCAATGCAATCTACATTGGCGAATTTACATGAGAATTGTCTTTTTTTTCCGTTATCGACATTGAATTCTTGCCTACCTGCTCGATTCGCGTTGCAGGCGCGCAATCTGTCCGTGGATCCCGGCGACGGTCCGGCTCCCAAACACAGCTTCGGGCCGGGGCCAGAGTGCCAGAACGCGTTCGTACCACGCGATGGCTGTCTCGGCATCGTCCTGTCGTGCTGCAAGCACCGCAGCCGTGATCCAGGAAAGGGCCTCGAAGAACTCCGCAGAGCGCACCGAAGGCAACATCACCTGGGCCTGTCTCTGCGCCGTGAGCTTCGGACCTGTGGCCCGCACATGGTGCAGCCCTCGGGTCGGCAGGAAGTACCAGTCCTGTGAATCAAAATCCGTCGCCGGCGGCGAGGCGTCAGTGGAGAATGGATCAAACAGCTGCCCGTCGCCATCACCCATGGGGGCCTCCTCGGCGGGCCCACAAACGGGATGCTCGTAGTACAGGCGCACCGCCGGCATCCATGCCTGCGAGCCACCGGTTCCTGGGAGAACCTGCGTGGCGACAGCCGGCAGACCCGGGGGGAACAGAGCGGGTAAGTCGGGCCTCGTTGCCAGATACTGGTAGGCGGCGTGCAGACCGTCGATGCCATAGCTGCGCAGGAAATGGGCCTGGCGAGTGAACACGTCCGCAGGCCGCAGCAGGTCGATCCGGCCACAGGCAGATTCGGGTTCCACCAGCCAGGCCCCCAGCGGCGCCCGCTGCTGGATCCACGCGCGCGCCTCGCTACGGGTATCGGCGCCACCGAGCAACTGTCGACTGGCCAGGCTCACGTATAGCGGCTCCAGCATGACGACACCCGTCAGCAGGATCAACAGCTCTGACCGGCGAACGAGCAACAGTCCGCGGGCCATCAACAGACACAGGACGGGTGCCAGGGGCAGGGCATAACGCAGGAAGGAGGATCCGGCTGCCAACAGCAGCGCAACCGTCACCAACCCGGTCGACAGGACAACCAGGTCCTGCCACGTTCGGCAACGAACGGCCTGGACCAGCCCCGCCGCAACCGCCAGCAAACCGCCGATCCCACAGGCGAATCGAGTCGCCTCGAACAATCGGGCCACGGCGGATGTGTGTGTCGGTGTAAGCAGGTGTGTGCCAGCCATGTCGCTGAAGTGATGCCAGAAGGCGACGAAATCGAGCCAGACGTAGGGTGATGCGACACTGAAAGCAAACAACGCCGATGCCGCACACAGGCAAAGCCGTGGCACGGTGCGCACGGACCATCGGTCTGACAGAGCCACCGCCACCGGTAGCGCGATCAGCACGGCGGGGTACTTGCTGGCCGCCGCCAGTCCGACGAAGAGACCGCAGAACAATACATCCCGTGTCACACCGGTTTGCCTGGCACGAGTGGCCCACAGCAAGGCCAGGACCGTCCAGAACAGCGCCGGCGTGTCCGTATTGGCCAGGGGGGCGAAACGTGTCGCCAAGGGCATGCCAGCCAGGGCGACGGCCGCCAGCCCGCCCGCAAGTGGCCCGAAAAGACGTCGGCCCAGCAGGGCAAGAACCAGGACCGTTGCCGTTGACAGCAGAACGCCTGCGACCCGGGCGACGGCGAGGAGGGCGCTGCCATCCACCAGATACTGGTAGGCGACGAACTGCGCAGCGGTGCGGGCGGCGCCTGCGCCCCAACCCGTCATCCAGGCCAGGTTCCAGGCCAGGTAATCGCAGAGCGAGATCAGATAGAAGTGGAACGTCGGGTAGTTGAAGTAGTGCGGATTGAGATCGCCCCCCCAGAACCCGAGAGGCAGAACGACAAAGGCGATTTCATCGAAGTGAGACCATGTCGGCAATGGCGTCGGCCAGCGCAGCCCCAGGGCGGCGAGCACAACAACCGGAACCCCCCAACGGAAGAGTCGGGCCTGTACCGCGTCAGTCATTGCGGGGCGGGCCCGGCCCTTCACCCGGTAACGGCCTGCGCGATTCCCTCGTCAAAGATCTGGATTCGATCCTGGTATTTGACCCGCAGATCTTGCAAAAACTGTTCGAAGACGATCTGCTTCTTGATCCAGTTGACGGTTGCTTGGGCTCGGCGGCGGGCTTCCTCGTAGGGGGCAGACTCCTTCGTGCGATCCAGCAAACGGTAGACGGAGAAACCTTCGAATACCGGCAGCGGCCCTACCAGTTCGCCAGGCTGGCTCTTGTAGGCGGAGGCCGCCAGCCGACCCAGGTAGCGGCCGTCAGCCAGGGTCAACGAGATTCGCCCATTCGCGTCGCGGTGCTCGAGGGACCGCAGGGACATTTTCCGTGCCAGGTCTGCGATCTTCTCCCCCGCTTCGATCCGCGCACGCACGGCCTGGGCTTCGGCCTCCGTCGCCACCAGCACCTCCTCGATGGTGATGTGTTCCGGGCGCGTGTAACGCTCCGGCTTTGCGTCATACTCGGCACGGATCTCCTCTTCGCTGATCTCGACCCGTTCATCGAGAATCTTCACCCGCAACTGGACGATGAGCTCTTCCTTGCGGCGCTGCAGCAACCAGTCGGCAATGTCTTCACGTTGCGCGTAGCCGGCCTCCAGTGCCCCGGCCATGAGAATTGCGTCCGGCACCAGCGTGCGACTCATGCGCTGAGCCATGGACTCAGCTGTCAACTGACGCAGAGAGCCGAGGTCGACGGGGTCGACGGACATGACTACATCGAGCCCGGTGATCTGCCCGCCGCGGTATCGGTAGATCGTCAATTCAGCAAGCGCCGGGTCGTCCCAGGCCCCGCGACGGGTAATCTCCAACAGCCGCTTCAGCCCATCTCTGTCGAGGCTGAGTTGCAGATCGCTCTTGAGGCTGTCCACGAGGGCACGGCGTTCGGCGACGCTACGCTCCATGTACATCTTCTGATAGAGTGCGAGGAAACGTTCCTGGTTGAGATCCGCGTCAAACTGGGCCAATACCGTGAAGACACCGAAGCCACCCTTCAGGTCGATCGGCTCGGATATCTCCCCCTCGGTGAGTGCGAACAGTCGATCTCCCAGGCTTGGCTGCACATCGAGACGGTTCATGTAGCGGCCCTGGTCTCCTCCCTGTTGAGCCGACTCCTTGTGCGTCGACCACATGCGGGCGGCTTCACCGAAAGTGGCGCCCGAGGCGATGTCCTTCAGAGCGGCTTGCGCACTATCGAGACTGCTCGTCAGAATCTGACCGACGCGAATCGTGCGTGACAGGCCCTTTGCCGCCCATTCATCGCGCACCTGTGACGGCAGCAGATTCACCTTGATCTGGTCGATGATATACAAGCCGACCAACCGGTCCATACGCTGCCGCTTCGTTTTGCTGAGAAATTCGGGTTGCTGGGCAATGCCCTGGTCCAGCGCCTCGATCTGCAACAGCTCCATGTCGATCAGGGTCTGCAAATGGTCGCGCACCTGTTCAATGCCAGCGTTACCACTCTGCAGATAGTCGGGTATGTCCGCATAGAACTCCCGGAACTGCTTCAGCGTGATCATGGTGTCATCGACACGGGCAAGGACAACAGCCTCATCCTCTCCGGCAACCGGCGGCGCATCCTGTGGCACGGGTTCCTGGGCGCAGGCCTGCAACATGAGGGTGGCTGCAAGCAGGATGAATGCGCCGGCTTTTGCTAACATTGCGGTCATACTGTCTATTCCCGTCTTCGTCGAAAGTTGATTGTTCACCCCGGAGGCCTGCATGTGGCCGGAAAAGGAAGGTAGGTTACGCCTGCCTTTCGGACTGTCAAGGAATGCGGCTGGCCCACTGGACCCCTCGCGGCATTGCTGCCGGCATTTTTCTTCTGGCGTTGGCGTTGCGGCTGGTGCTGCTGGCGGAGGCAGCCGCTTCCCCGTACGCCGACACGCTCGTACTGGATGCCGAAGAATACCAGCATCTGGCTCGAGGCCTGCTGGACGGAACCTGGAGTGAGGCTACCGCCGAGACCTACGTTCACGGAATCCTCTACCCGATCCTGTGGGCAGGTGTCGAATGGTGTGGCCTTGGAGTAACCGCCCTGCTTCTGCTGCAGGCCCTCCTCGGCTCGCTGACCTGTGTGTTGCTCTATCGTGGCGCCCGTCACCTGCTGGCGCCGCCGGCGGCGATCGTGTGTGGTGTGCTGGCCAGCCTGTATGAGCCTTTCCTGGTGTTCGGCGCCCAGCCATTGGCAACAACCCTCGTCATTTTCCTTGTTGCGGCGCTGTTCGCCTGGCTGAGCCGGCCTTCGGCGATGTCCGACCGGTGCCTGGCAGGTGCAGGGCTGCTGCTGGCGTTGCTGGGCGCGACGCGAGCCAACGCCCTGCTGCTGCTTCCGGTGGTAGCCTGGGTTTCGGTGACGCGCAGCCAGGCGGAAGGGCGATCGCCGCGACGCGCCCTGCTTTTGCTGTGCACCGGCCTCGGTATCGGCATGGCACCCTTCGTTATGCACAACATCGCCACCCAGGGTACCCCACTGCCCTTTGAGGGGGCCTGGTCGCTCCACATGGGCAATAATCCTGCAGCTGACGGCACGCCCTATGCCCGTCAGGGCATCGACTGGCAGCGCCTCGAATCGGTCGGCTTCCGGGATGGATGGCAGGCCACGCCAGCACAACGCGGGCGTATTTACCTGACGGAAGTCGTCGGCTTCTGGACCGGGCAGCCACTGCGGGCGGCGCTCCTGACGTACCAGAAAGTTCGGTTGTTCTGGAACGCCTTCGAAGTCCCGGTGAGTGTGGATCTGGCCTGGTTCGACCAGCACAGCCTGCTTGGCCGGATCCTGCCAGCGACTTTCGGCCTGCTGGCGCCCCTGGCACTTCTGGGTATGATCGTCAACCGCCATCGTTGGCGAACCTGGTCTCTGGCCTACGGCGGCGTTCTTGCCTTCCTGGTGTCGGGCATGTTGTTCACCGTCTGTGCCCGCTACCGACTGCCGGCGGTACCATTCCTGCTGCTGTTCGCCGCAGATGCGCTCTATCGCCTTGCCACGCTGTTGCGGGCGGGGGATCGACGCGGGCTGCTGCACCACGGTGCCTGGTTGGTTGCAGCGACGGTCATCGTCCACACCGGCGTCAATCCAGCTCATGCCGACCATCTGCGCCCCGCCTGGCTCCAGGGCGAAATCCTCCTGCAAACGAACCGACTGCGCGAGGCGGAGCGCGCCTTCCTTCTGGCGCTTGAGGCGCATCCCGGAGACGCTGATATCCACAATAGTCTCGGCGCCACGCACGAGCGTCAGGGACGCCTCGAAGAAGCCGAAGGCAACTATCGCGAGTCTTTGCGGCTGGCCCCCGATCACTCTCGAGCCGGCGTGAATCTGGCGCGTCTGCTGGGTCGGTCCGGCCGCTATACCGAGGCGTCAGCGGTAGTCGCCGCGGTGCTGGCAGTGGATCCACGCCCGCGGATGCAGCACGAGGCCCGGTTGTGCCAGGGCATCCTGCAGTTGCAGGCAGGCGATCCACAGGCAGCCTACCAGAACATGCACAGCGCCCTGCAGATCCGGGATCTGGCCCAGGCGCGGTACAACCTGGCCAATGTCTGTCACCAGCTGGGTCGCGTCGACGAGGAGCTGGAGCATCTGCAACGTGCCGTGCATCTGCAACCGACCTTCGCCGCCGCTCATCTCAATCTGGGCACACTACGCATGATGCGAGGCGAATGGGCCGCCGCCGAAGGATCCCTCAAGCAAGCCGTCGACCTGGAGCCAACATTGGCCACCGCCCATGCCCACCTGGGGATTCTTTACCAGCGCACGGGCAGGCCTGAACTGTCCCGGGCGGCGCTGAATTTGGCCCGTCGTTTGCGCGTCGATGCGGGGCAAACGCCGCCGCAGTGATGCCCCGTTGGCTGCGCTCGAATTGACTTCTGCCCCTGAGCTAGCTACTTATTGCGGATTGTCGGCGATGTGTTCGACGTTCGGTGCGACGCAGGATCCCGGAGTTCTCCCATGAAAAACACCAAGTCTTTTTTCAGCCTCTGTCTGTTAGCGATGGCAGGATTGTTGGCCAGCTGCTCCGACTCATCGGACCCATCCGGGCCGGAGACGCTGTCCTCCTTCGAAGTCATTCAACACGAGATCTTCGACGACAACTGCGTCGCTTGTCATACGGCGGGTACTGCCTTTGCCAGGCAGTCCAACCTGGTGCTGACAGCGGATGTCGCCTACGACCAACTCGTCGGCGCAGCTCCCAGCAACAGTCACGCAGCCGACGCCGGCCTCGTCCGCGTCAGCAACATCGGTCCTGGGGGGCTCGAGCAAAGCTACCTCTGGGAGAAAATCAACGCCCCCGCTTCGGACCACCTCTTCAGTGATCACCCGGAGTACGGTGAAATCATGCCCCTGGGTCGGCCGCCCCTGACCACCGGCGAGCTTGAGTATATCCGCCGATGGATTGCCGCCGGTGCACCCAGGACGGGTGTCATCATCGACCCGGCAGTGCTCGACGATACACAGCGCTACGAGCCCAGCCCCTTCGCCCCCCTGCCGATCCCGGTCGAAGGCCTGCAACTGCATCTGGATACTTTCCCGGTCGTGGCCAACCACGAGCGCGAGGTGTTTTCCTACATGCCTCTGAACAATGACGAGGACATGTACGTCAATCGCTTCGACATCTCCCTGCGGCCCGGCAGCCATCACTTCATCATGTATACATACCCCGACTACACGCCAGCGGATGTTGTGCCGAATCCATTCGAGGTTCGCGACCTGCGCGATGAAAATGACAACTACCAGGACGCCAATGGCGACGACTTGTTCGACTGGCGTCAGATGCAGTATGCCAAACCGATCGTCATCAGCCAGTCGCGCCGGCTTGACTTTTCCTTACCGGAGGGTGTCGCCATGCGCCTGCCCGCCGGCTCCGGGATCGACCTGAACGCGCACTACGCCAACTATTCCGATGACGCCATCGACGGCGAAGCCTACATCAATCTGCATCTGTTGAAAGCTGATGAAGTGCAGCACGTTGCCAGAATCTTCGCCTTGAGCAACTTTGACATCCTGTTGCCAGCTGGACAGGTGACGACTCTGGAGAAAGAGTTTGAGTTCCTGGAGGATCGCCAGATCGTGCAGCTGGTGGCGCATACACACCAGCGTATGATCGACTTCAGCGCCGAGATCGTCGGCGGTGACCGCAACGGCGAGACGATATACCGGAGTGTCGACTGGGAGCACCCGGCGCCACTGCGTTTCGATCCGCCCCTGTCCATGAGACAGGGGCAAGGGTTGCGCGTTCGCGCCACGTACGACAACCCCGAGGACAGCGATCTGTACTTCGGCTTCACGCGTAAGGAAGAAATGATGATCCTCTACGGGTACTACTACACCGAGTGATCCCGGGCCTCACGGCCACCGTGTGACGCCTCACGGCGGGCTCGCTCGCTGCCATGCGGCTCTGCTGGTGGCTGGCTGATGACGATCATATGCGTCATCAGGCTCTGTGTCCCGTGCGGCGCTCACGCCACATCAATAGCAGCAGCGCGACCCCAATGACAGCCGTTACCCCCAGGGCCGCCTGATTGAGCGCATACCAGCCGATGCGCTCCTCGAGGGGGCCGGCGGAGAAAGTCGACACGATCATCGTCGCGAAGATCAGGAAGTCGTTGGCCGACTGCACCCGTGCCTTCTCCCCTTCTGTTCGGTACGTGGCTGTGATCAGGGACGTGCACGAGATGAACAGAAAGTTCCAGCCGATACCAAGCACGGTGAGCCCCGTCATGTAGGTCATCAGTTCGGTGCCACCGGTGTTGAGCCAGGCCGAAGCAGCGATACAGAGGACGCCGAGCAGCAGCATCGGCCGTTCGCCAAAACGTCGGATCAAGCTGCCAGTGAAAAAGGACGGCACATACATGCCCAGCACGTGCCACTGGATCACGTTGGCCGTATCGCCGAAGGCATGGTGATGGCGCTCCATAGATAGGGGCGTCGCGTTCATCAGCAGTGACATCAAGCCCCAACTGGCAACGGCACCCAGGACGGCCAGGACGAACGTGGGACTTTGGGCGATGGTGCCCAATGGACGACCATCGTCAGCGTCGGTTTTTGGGGTGGGCGCCGGCAACTGTGCGCGCGACAGGATCAGCAGGATCAGCGCCTGCAACACGGTGATGCAGGCAAAGGAGCCGACGAAGGGGTGGCCGGCAATCAGATCCTTTGTCTGCGTTGCCAGCGTCGATCCGAGGAATGCAGCGACGACGCCGCCGGCCATGACCAGCGAGATGGCACGTGTGCGGAACTCCGGCGGCGCTACCTCGCCGGCGGCGAACCGATAGTAGGTGGCAAAACCATTGACGCTGCCAATCAGCAGACCGCCGCCGCACAGCAGCCAGAAATTTTCCAACCAGACCGCACTGGCAGCGACCGTGGCGCCGACAATGCCGATCAGGGCCGCCAGAGCAAATCCGGGGCGCCGTCCCCGGCGACGCATGAACTGCGCCGCGGGAATCGTCATCAACGTCGTCGCCACAGGGACGAGGGCCAGGGGCAACGTTGACAGTGCCGCGTCAGGTGCCAGTCGGCGCCCGATCAGGGCCATCGTCGTGAGCACGATGATCGCCGATGAGCGTGTCAGCGCCTCACATAGAAACAGCAGGCCGACCTGGAGCTTCGGACGGATTGTCAGAATCGTCCGGCCTACCGTTGCGCGCGCCGGGCCCGTACGGCGGCGGCCAACTGTTCGAGCACAAGCTGCGTCGATTCCCAGTTGATGCAGGCATCGGTGATGCTCTGTCCGTAGGTGCCAGCCTTGCCAGCGACGAGATCCTGTCGCCCCTCGACGAGGTGGCTCTCCAGCATGACACCGAAAATATTGTCGGAGCCAGCCGCAAGCTGTGCCGCCACGGCGGCAGCGACGGCGGGCTGCCGGTTGTGATCCTTTTCACTGTTGCCGTGACTGCAGTCGATCATCAACCGGTGCGGCAATCCATCTCCCGCCAGTTTGCCGGCAAGCTCGTCGACGGATGATTGATCGAAGTTCGGCCCGAGACTGGAGCCACGCAGAATGATGTGGCAGGCGTCGTTACCCGTCGTTGCGACGATGGCGGAGATGCCCTGCTTCGTCACTGACAGGAAATGATGCGCGCCGCGCGCCGCCTTGATCGCATCAATGGCCAGTTGTGTGCTGCCACCTGTGCCGTTCTTGAAACCGACAGGCATGGACAGCCCCGATGCCAACTCGCGGTGCACCTGGCTTTCCGTTGTGCGGGCACCAATCGCCCCCCAGGAAACCAGATCCGCAATGAACTGTGGACTGATGGTGTCGAGGAATTCACTGCCAACGGGCAGGCCCATGTTACACAGGTCAAGCAGCAGACCGCGCGCCAGGCGCAGGCCCTCGTTGATCTGAAAACTGCCGTCCAGCCGGGGATCGTTGATCAGACCTTTCCAGCCCACCGTGGTGCGCGGCTTCTCGAAATAGACCCGCATGATCATGATGAGGTCGGCGGTGTGGTGGGCGGCGGCCTTCTGCAACCGGCTGGCGTACTCGTGAGCCGCCTTCGTGTCGTGAATCGAACATGGACCGGCAACAACCACCAGGCGGTCATCCGTACCCGCCAGGGCGGCGTTCACCTGCTGGCGTCCTGTGCTGACCGTGATGGACGCCTCTTCCGTCACCGGCAGGTCTTCCATCAGGATCGCCGGTGGGATGAGGGGCCGAAGGCCGGAGATTCTTAGATCGTCAGTCGTGTGCAACATCGCGCACTACATCCTTTCGTTATCGACGCATCGTGGCGCCGGGCTGCACCGGGGCCGTTATTACTGCGCCTGGCACTGACACAGGAGAAATTCGTTTGGGAGCCAATCTGCCCCCGGAATCCGGGATTCGCGTACCCGCGCAGGATCTGCGCGACCTCGTTGAGACACTGTTCCACACAGTAGGAATGCGTGCTGCCGATGCCACTCTGATGGCGCAACTGCTCGTGGCCACCGATCTGCGCGGCGTCTTCAGCCACGGCAGCCAGCAGACGAGCGGATATGTGCAGATGATTCGTGATGGCCGCGTCAATGCCAGCCCTAATATAACCGAGCAGGCGACGACGACCACCACTCGGGTGTATGACGGGGACGGCGGTATGGGCCACCTGCCTTCGTGGCGGGCGGCCAACTTCGTCGCAGATACTGCCATGGCGCTCGGTGTCGGCGCCGCCACCACCGGCAACCACTTCCACTTCGGCAGTGCCGGCAAGTACAGTCGCGTCGCGGCGGAGAATGACTGTATTGGTCTGGCCCTATCCTCCCATCGGTGGCCACGGCAGGGCACGATTCGCACCGGAGCCACCGGCGCGTCACCCATGAGCATTGCCATTCCTGCAGGACCCGGCGTGCCGCCTCTCGTCATCGATATGGGTACCCGGTTGCTTACCTGGAGTGAAGATCTCTTCACGCAGATGCCCTTCGCCTACTTCAAGGAACTGGGACTTGGCGCGGTGACCCATGCCATCGGTGGTGTGCTTGCCGGCATCTGGCAGCCCGGCCGTATGCCACCTGTGTCAAAGTGGGAGTCGAATCAGGGAGGCTTCTTTGCCGCCTTCCACATCGCTGCCTTCGCACCCGTGGATGAGTTCTATGCGGAGATGGCACGCTATGTCGAGCAGTGTCGGGGACTGGAGCCCTTTCCGGGGCACACGCAAGCCGAACTGCCGGGGGGCATCGAATGGCGCAATGTCACTGAATTCGAGCGCGATGGCATCCCCATCTCTGTGCGACACCAACAATTGCTGCAGGACATCGCCGCCGAGCTTGGCGTGGCATCTCCCTTTGCGCACTACGAAAACACGCGCTTCGGCGCTGGTTCACTGGAGAAAGGCTGACCACTATCGTGAGTGAGGACCGTTGCATCATCACCGTGGGTCTCGACATTGGCGGCCGCCAGCCGGCGGCTGACATCTTCGACGCTGCGGGACTGACGTGGACCCACAAGTACGGGGGGCCCCATTGGGCGGACGAGGCCACCCGGGATGCGCTGGATGGCGTCAGCGCCATCCTTGCCGGGTCCGAAAACTTCGATGCCAACACGCTGAAGGATGCGACGCAGTTGCGGGTGATTGCCCGCAATGGTGTTGGCTACGACAAGGTTGACCTTGGGGTCTGCACCGAGCGCGGCATCGTCGTCACCTACACCCCGGGGGTCATGGCCGACGCGGTAGCAGATCTGACGTTCGCCCTCCTGTTGGCTGCCGTGCGGCGGATTCCCTCCGGTGATCGCACGATCAAATCCGGCGGGTATGATGTTGCCATTGGTGAGGATCTGCCATCGATGACGCTCGGCCTGCTCGGCTGTGGCCGCATCGGCGCCGAAACCGTGCGCCGCGCCAAGGGATTCCGCATGCGTGTGCTGGTACACGACCCCTATGTTGATGCCGCCTCACTGCGGGAGCTTGGTGCGGAGGCAGTGGATCGCGCGACGTTGCTGGCCGAAGCGGACGCGATCAGCCTGCACGTACCGATGTCGGCGGAAAACGCCAATGTCGTCAACGCCGCGTTCCTCGGTGCCATGAAGCGCGGCAGTTATCTGATCAACACCGCCCGTGGCGGCCTGGTGGATGAGCCGGCCCTGCTGGATGCACTGCGCAGCGGCCAGATTGCAGGTGCCGGGCTGGATTGTCAGGCGACCGAACCCCCCGTGGGTGTCTCGGCCCAACTCTGCGCGCTGGACAATGTCATCGCCAGTCCGCACTCGGGTTCGCTGACGATCACCGCTCGCGTACGTATGGCGCAGATGGCTGCACGCAGCATGGTCGACGTGTTGCAGGGCCGTATTCCGGAACAGGTCGTCAACCATGAAGTGCTGAAGAAGCTGCGTCTGCAGTAACAGCGTTCGGCTGCGTGTCAGACACCGTCCTGGCGTGGCCATCCCAACGGCAATGGGCACCACGACAACAGGTGCGCGGCAGCCTCTGGTATATGCACCACGGCTGACGGGGGCAGGGGTCCAAAGAAGACCCGCATGGCGACGAAGGCATTCCAGGTGACGGCCGCCGGATCTGTGACCTGCACACACGTCACCTGTGTGCCGGTCACATGGATGCGAAGGTTGCCGTAGCCCTCGATGCCAACGACGACATCACCATCGGCCAATGCGCCACCGGCGGCGCGCACCTGCAACAGAGCCCCCACGGTCGCCGCCCAGTCGTAGATCTGCCAGTTGCCTGAGCTGCCCAGGCTGAGACCTTCGCCGATGGCAGACATGCGCTGCAGGAAGTCGAAACGGGTGGGCCCAATATCAAAGCGGGCGCTGCCAGCCTCCCGTGACTGCACCCATGACCGGGCCATATCAAGCTCCGTCGTCGTGTCCTGCCCGAGCAGTTCCACAACACTGCCGCCCTCCGCATCAGCCACCAGGTAGCCTACCATGGCGCCCGTGTCATCGAGCGCGGCGAAGGGCTGATGGTACCAGCTGGCAAGAAACCGGGGAAATACATCGACACCGCCACGCCGATTGTGCACCCGTTGCGCGTCGTGTAGCTGCCGGGCCCTATCGATCCTGGCTGCGTCGTCGCTGGCCAACGGCTCGAAGCGCAGGGGCTTTCTGTCACCGAACACATGGCGCACATTCGCCGACGTCAGGCTGACGTGCACTTGCTGTCCACATGTCTCGTAGCCGAAATAGCCGTAGCGTTGCCGCTGGCCACCCAACCAGGACAGGTGGTACCCTTCAGCCTGCATCTTCGCCACGCAATGGTGCATCAGTATTTTCATGTAACCCTTGCCACGCACGCTGCTATGTGTCGACACACCCCCAATGCCACCCACCCGCAAGCGTACATCCCCCACCTGCCAGTGCAGCGGAAACAGACCGACCACCGCACGGATCCTGCCATCTTCGCGCACGGCGTGATTGTTTGCCATGAACTCTTGTGTCGGCTGGTAGATCGACGGCAGCAGCGTGGCAAAATTGTGTTCACGGTGCTCGCCAAAGACTTCGTTGATGAATGCCAGACCCTCGTCCCAGTCTGCCGCTGTCAGTTGCACAACATCCACGCTCATGGTCCATTCCCCTGACGGTTGATTGTCGCCTGAATGTCGCTCAGGTTCTGCTGCGCCACGTCCCAGTCGGGGCGCAACGCCAGTGCACGTTCTGTTGCCGCCAACGCCTGGGACACTCTGCCGAGCTGAAACAACGCCGCCCCGCGGTTGAGGTGCGCGTCGGCAAAGGTCGGACGCAGGATGCAGGCTCGCTCAAAGTGAAACAGCGCCTCCTCGAAGCGCGCCGTGCCGTGCAGCAGGTTGCCCAGATTGTAGTGGGCGGTATCGAAACGTGGGTAGATCTCGATAGCGCGTCGATAGTGGCTCTCGGCCGCCGCCAGCTGGCCGGCATCACTCAAGGCTTTGGCCAGCCCTTTGTGACCTCTGGCGCTTTCGGGGTACTCTGCAACGACGGCCTGAAACAAGCTCTGTTCACTGCGCCAGTCGGCACATCGAGCCGTCGTTCGCAGCCCCAGCACCAGTAGCAACGCAAGACCCAGCGTATTCATCGGCCGCTGCCCCAGACGGGGCCTGCTGCGCTCTAAGGCCCACCCCAGGCAGAGACAGAACCCCAGCGATGGTGCGTAGGTAAGACGCTCCGCCAGAATCGTGCCAATGGGGAACAGCACGTTCACCAGGGGCGAAAAGCAGACAACAAGCCAGACCATGCCCAGACCCGGTACGTCCGGCCGGTGCACGAAACGCCAGACGGCGGCAATGCTGCAGGCTGCCAGCAACAGGCCCGCGAAGATTTCGAGGCTTGATATATGTTGTACGTCGATGGTTGCGTGGGAGTAGTCCGCCGACAGGTGCAACGGCAGGATGAGCAGTCCTGCATAACGTGTCGCCACTGCCAGCGCCGCCAGTACGCGCTCACTGCCCTGCAACTCGATGAGAGCATTGTCGAGGGGCTCAACAGTGATGCCGGCCAATGATCCGAGCACTATTTGTCGCACGAGTAGGTACGTCAGTACCAGCAGCACCGACACAGCCAGTGGTTGCCAGTGCCAACGCCGCGGCTGGCGATGGTATCGCAACCAATCGAGCGCCACCAGCAGGCCAGGCACGACAACGGCCTGTTCCTTGGCCAGCAGCGCCAGGCCAAAAAACAGGCCTCCCGCCAACCAGCGTTGCCAGCCTCCGGGTCGATTCCAGATACACAGCGCCGCCAGAGCCGCCGCCGTCGCCAGCAGATCCGCACGCCCCGCGACAGCGACAATAGCTTCGGAGTGGCCCGGCAGTACAGCGAAGAGCGCCGCTGCCCACAGACCGACCCGGTCACCGGCGCTAGCGCGCAACAAGCGCCAGGCCAACAAGGTAACGCCGATGTGCAGCAGCAGATTCGTCGCGTGGTAAGGCAACGGCCGCAGGCCGAACAGGGCCCGCTCAATGGCAAAGGTTGTGAGCGTCAGAGGGCGATAGAGGCCGGACTCTGCATGGACGTCGTAGCCGGCCCAGTAGTCCTGGCTGAAGAATGCGACTAGGTCGAATGCTGCAACGGCTTCATTCTGCTCAATGAGGCCATGATCATCGAGAGTGAAGTCATTTGGCAGAGCGTTGAGATAGGGCAACGCCGCCGCCAGTACCAACAACCACACGACGCGTCGACCCTCGGTACCTGTCACGTCGTATGAACCTGCGTCCGCAACAGTTGTTCAATGATGTGCCCACAGATGTCCGCCTTGACGTAGACCGAGTCCGAACCAGCCGGGTGGCACTGCGCATGGCCGGCACATCCCAGCACATCGGCCCGCGGCTGATCTGTCGTCAGCTGCAACAGATTCGGGCGCTGCTTCATCTGCGGCCTACTGGGGCTCCGGCCCCGGCATGAAGAATTCGAAGCGTGATTTATCGTCGTGCTCGGGGATGTCGGTGGGGACAATGCCGAGAGAATTTCGTGCTGCCAGGACGATCTGCTTGTTGAAGCCACTCACCTGTTCGGCGGCCAGATACTCCTGCACCGGCATCCAACGACTCTCGGCGATCTCCTCTGCCTCGATGGTGATCTCTTCGCTCAGAGGCTTGAGGCGGCAGACGAAGTAGATATCGGACTTGCCGTACCGGTATCCATGCCAATGGCGGAAGCAGACCAGTGCATCGAAGCGGGTGCGCACACCCGTCTCCTCAAAGACCTCACGGACAACGCCCTGTTCGAGATGTTCCCCTTCATCGAGGGCGCCACCTGGGAGCTTGAAACGGGGCGGCCGTTTTGGGTCCCGGTGGTAGCGTTCGCGGACCACGAGCAGTTCGTCCCGGTCGTTGATGGCGACACCTCCGGCACCGATATAGTGTGACGAAAAGGCGGGAATAAAAGCGCCCTCTTCCAACTGCAGCGTCATCATGAGATAGCGACTGTCACTGTGGTGGAAACCGAAGCCGGCAGCCACGGCGAGTGGAATCAGATCGGCGCGTTCGATTGGCACTTCCAGCCAGACGACGCGGTAGCCATCGTTGCGCCATACAGTCAGCGAATGCTGCAAACGTACGGCGAATCGAACTGGGTCTGCATCGAGCCCATCCGGCTGGGGCAGGATGCCACCGAAGGGATTTTCCGCGGCGGGAAGAACGTCTGGAATGTCAGTCACTCGGCACCTCAAAGTCGGTAGGAGGTCGAAGGTGTGCTACATGGTGGGTGGGTGGGTTTGTCATGTCAAGTTGCGCAGGGACGTGCGTCACGCCGTCTGCGACCCACAAGATCCTGCGACCCACAAGATCCTGCGACCCACAAGATGTTGCGTAGCAGATGGCCAACTTTCGTGAATATCGGTATTATTGCTCGAATCATCGGGAACCTGAGCGAATTCGAACTGAACACTACAGCAGCCGTCACACTCCACGAAAGGAGCCCAGCAGATGCCATTTTCCTTCGAGAACTCAAAGGGAAAGTCCTACATCCTGCACCAGCGGACCACCCAGTTGAAGAACGGGAATTCACAGACGATTTTTTTCTTCGCCAAGGAAGCCAAGGAAGGCGCGATTGACGCCGTCCCTGAAGGTTATGAAGTGGCCGAGAGCAAGAATGGGCTTCCCGTCCTGAAGCGTGCCAACAAAGAGAACAAAGAGTAGCGGCTCTACAGACCAGGGATCTGCAACAGGGCGCCGGCACCATGCTGACGCCCTGTTTGTTGTTCTTCCCCGTTGACTTTAGCCGATCGCAGGCCCACTCAGACGCACCCTGGCACCGTCAAGTTGCACCTCGTGTAAGGAGCCGGTGGGCAGCGTCAGAGCCGCAAGCTCATTGAGCCCCCGGCCGGTCCAGTGTAGCAGCAACAGCGCAATCGGGTCTCTATGAGACACGGCGATCACGCGATCATACTGCCGGGCGCCGGCGACCCAGGTGATCATGCGGGCCCGCAACGAGGCCGCCCCCTCAATGCCCGCTACGCCATCCTCGGTGATATACGGCGTCGGCAATGCGGAGAACGGCTTGCCCTGGTAGCCGCTGACGTCGGTCTCTGCCAACAGTGGCTCGATCACGGGCGTCAGCTGTAGCCGGCCGGCGACGATACTTGCCGACTCCTGGGCTCGCTCCAGTGGCGAGGTCAGCAACGCGTCGAAGGGGCCGCGCTCGGACAAGGCCTCGGCAGCACTACCGATTTCAGCCCGACCAAACTCACTGAGTCGATACCCCGGCAAGTGCCCGTAGATGATGCCTTCCGGGTTGTGGACTTCGCCATGTCGTAACAAGTAAATCGTGGTCATATGTCGGTCTCCCTAGCGCTTTATATTACGCCACATGTTCAGCCAGATGACAGTCGCCCGAACCCGTCCCGCCGGCAGTGTACGACAGAACGCATCCGCGGGCTCGCGATCTCAAGTGTGTGTGCCCCAGGACAACGGTATGACCGACCCCTGCGCGCAGTCTAGCGGCTGAATCGACGGTGGCTGTCACAGTCAGTCAGACGCAGGTGCGCAGCATCCTCACACGAACCAGTGGCTTTTTGCGCACCGTGTGCTCGCATTCGCTGCAACCCTACCAAGGCTGCTCCTTTGGTTCGGCCTTGTGCGGCATCGGTTGCTACGTACGCCACAACGGCCTGCTCACCCGGGGACGGGCGTGGGGTTCATTTCTCGAAGTACGCACGAATGCCGCCGACGCCTATCAGAGACAGGTGGTTGTGGAACGTCGCTGGGCTCGGCGCAACGGGCATTTCTCCATCTTCCTGTCCAGCTCAACGGATCCTTTCGTGCCGCAGGAGAAGAAGTATGGCGTCACGGCCGCCATCCTTGCGGCGATGTGTGACATGCCTCCTGACGAACTGATCCTGCAGACACACAGTCACACGATTGCCCAATACGTGGATCGCCTGACGACACTGGCTGCGGTCTGCAACCTGCGGGTACACATATCCATCGAGAGTGATCGCGACACACTGCCCGGTCTGCCGGCGCCGGCAAGCTCCGTGGATCGGCGCTTTGCAGCTGCGGCCCTGCTGCGTGCCGCCGGCATTCGTGTCGTCATTACCTCAGCGCCGCTGTTGCCGATTGCCGATCCAGAAGCGTTTTTCGGCCGTATCGCGGCACATGCAGATGCCGTCGTTATCGATCACTTCATCGGCGGCGACGGCTCAAGCAAAGGCAGCCGCACACGGCGAACTAGCTTACCCCAGGCTATGGCCAGCGTCGACGCTGCGTGCACGGATCTCGCCTATCGCGACCGGATGGTCGACATTGCCCGACGCCATTTGCCTGGACGTGTCGGCGTCAGCGTTGACGGATTCGCCGGCCGTTTCCTCTTACCCTGAGGCCATGGGATGCACCAGCAACTGTCACGACGACTGCTCGGCAGAACGACGACCCGCAAGGCCTGGTTGCAGGTTCTGAATGGCGCCCTGCCCCGCTTGGATGGCGTCACGACGCCGGCCCGCTGGAAACAACGAGCCACACAGGTGCGGGCAGATCTGCTCGAGCTCTTTTTTCAGGGGCACCCGCAAGGGCTGCTGGAGCAGAGGCCACGCGTGCAATGGTTGGGTGTCATTGAGGCAGGACCCGGGTATCGCATTCGTAAACTGCGCTACGAAGGCTACCCTGGGCTGTGGGTTCCGGCCCTGCTCTACGAGCCGACGATCCTGCGAGGCAAGGTCCCCGCCGTGCTCAACCCGAATGGGCATCACGCCGGCGGCAAGGCGATGGACTACAAACAGGCGCGTTGCATCAATCTTGCCAAGCGTGGTATGCTGGCGCTGAACACGGAGTTTATCGGTATGGGTGAATTGCGCGCTGACGTCGATCACGCGCGCATCGCCCTGCTCGATGTATGCGGTGTTGCCGGCATCGGCGTTTTCTATCTGCTGATGAAGCGCGCGTTGGACGTGCTGCTGGCCCATCGTCATGCCGATGCTGAACGTATCGCCATGACGGGGCTCTCCGGTGGCGGCTGGCAAACGGGGCTGCTCGCCGCTGTGGATGAGCGTATCAAGGTTGTCGTACCTGTCGCCGGTTTCTCCGCCATGTGGCAGCGTCGCAATTGTCCGCAGGACATCGGTGATCTGGAGCAGTGTCCGGCGGACATGTGCACCATCGCTGACTACGATGTGCTGGCCGCCATGTTTGCGCCCAGACCGACGCTGATGATCTACAACCGTTCTGACGATTGCTGTTTCCAGACGAAACGGGCCCGCCTGTCCATCTATCGCCCGGCGCGAAAGATTTTCGAACTGCTGGGTGCTGGTGAACAACTGGAACTGTACGACAATGTCGATCCGGGTACCCACAACTACGAACGCGACAACCGCTGCCAGCTGTATCGTTTCCTGAACAAGCACTTCGGTCTGGATACATCGACCGATGATCTGCCTTTTGTCGACGAGTTGCGGACCGAAGCCGAACTGAATGTCGGCCTGCCGGCGGACAATGCGACGCTGCATTCGTTGGCATTGGAGCAGTTGCACAACATTCGGCGCAGTCGCTCTCGACGCCGATCCCTGGCGCCGGCTGCAGCCCGCAAGCGCCTGCAGAAACTGCTGCGGCTGCCACGCTACGCGGCCGTAACCGCAGCGGCCAGAGGTGCTGCCGTGCTACGCCAGGGCAGCAGCGTCCAGCAGCATGTACTCACCGTGGGCCCCTGGATGATTGCCGCCACCACCTGCACACCTGCCGCTGGAGCCCGGGGCGGCACGGAGATCTTCATCAGCGATGGCGGGCGGGCAACGGGCGGCCTTGCCGGTCTGCGGGATGGGCGGCGAGTGATTTCTGTGGATCTGTTTGGCACCGGAGAAGCAGCAACAACGTTTCAGGAACCGATGCTGCTGGCCTGCGCCGGTGAGCGGCCGCTCGGCATCCTCACGGCGCAGTTGCTTGCGGTGGCGGCCTGGGCCTGCAGTCGGCACCGGAGTGCCAGCGTGCACCTGCGCGCCAATGGCCGTTCCATGCCCGTCGTGGCCCAACTGGCAACAGCCTTACGCCCACATCGGTTCACCAGTCTGACGACGTACGGCGCCCTCGACTCGCTGGATCGACTGATTGATCTGCCGGTGGGCTACACGTCCCACCCGGAGCTCTTCTGCCCCGGGCTGCTCGCCGAATTCGACGTGCCCGACCTGCAACGCCTGTCGGCGCCCATGCCCCTCATCGACGCAGCCCGTGGCCCGTTGCGCTGAAGCGGTAGCCCGGAATCAGGGGTCACGGTATTGCACGTGGCCCGCCCTGCGTCCTCGACACCGCTACGAGTAGATCTCGCGCAGTCGTCGGGCTGCCTCAGCCTGGTTGCGCAACTTCTGGTAGACCTCATCGAGATCGACACGGGCGGCAGACCCGGGGGCAAAGCCGCAGTCCGGATTCAACACGATGCGCTCGGCGCCAACAATTTCGACAGCTTTCTCAACGCGCTCGACGATGGTCTGGGCATCATCAACTTCTCCGGGATGCACACTGACGCACCCCAGGCCGATCTCAATGTGGTCGGGCAACCGTTCGAGAACGTCGACGTCGCCGGAACCTGGGCTGGTGAACTCGAGAGTCAGATGGTCCACGTCCAGGCGGGAGAGATCATTGACGATGTGGTCGTAACTGCCGGAATGGTAGGCCTCGCCACGAACCCGGGCTCCAGCTCGGCGACACAGATGTACAGCGCGCACGACCTGGTCTCCGACATCGGCGAGCACTTCGTTGTCCATGTCAGCGGAGAACTCCGCCTCGGCATCGGCACCATCCCATTCGTCGTCGTACTGGGCGCGAAATTCGGGATCGACCAGCAGGCACAGGTGCGGATCGTCAACCTGGATCATATCCGCCCCGGCCTGTGCCACCAGCGCCGCCTCCTGACGCAGCAACGGCGCCACAGCTTCAGCAAAAGCCATTGGCGTCTCATAGACGCCGGAGGATCGTTCGGCGTCCCACATGCGCTCGGCCAGCAGGGCGGGCGACGGCAACGTTGCCTTGATCAGGCGATCCGTCCGCGAGCGGACAAAGGCGACTTCAGCGGCAATCACCCCGGATGCCTTGGACGAGACCTCACCGGTGACGACGGTCCATGGCCGACCATCCTCTGCGTAGCCAAGCTCGAAGCCGTGGGCCATCTCCGCGATGATGCCGATATAGGAAGCCCGCCGCCATTCGCCGTCGGAAATCACGTCGATGCCGGCTGCCTCCTGGACACTGATGGCAAAGGCGACACCTGCATCGAGGCGGCCCTCCCAGCCCTGTTCCCGCCAGCCATCAACGACGATCTCGCGCACGTAATCGGGGCGCGGCAGGGAGCCGACAATGGCTGTGGGGAAGAGCAATCCGCTGCGCTCTACGAGGCTTGGCATGTTATACCTGCTTTCACACCTTGGGCTCAATGAAGGGAATTGACCTGTAAGCTACACAGCCACGGATGCATACGCCCACAAACGGCAAGCGGTCAGAGCCTGCCGAACCTGTCCGGCCAGAGTTGATTGGCCTGAGCAAAGTCCTCTTCCGTATCGATCTCCATGTACTGCCCGTCGGTGGTCACCATGTGGAATGCCAGACCGGCAGCCAGCATCTCTTCATAGAGATGGATGAGATACGCCTTGCGGAAAGGGGTCCCGCCCTTCCATTGCTTGCCATCGTGTAGCTGGCATGCCTTGTGGTAGGCCGTGCGCAGGGACCGGGCCCCGGCAGCAGAGAAGCGCGCGACACCGATGTATTCGCCATGTGCTTGTGCCGCGTCAATGCTACGATTCACCTGCAGGATCTGATCGCCGGAGGCGATGACCTTTTCGGCATCATCCTCGGGGTGCTGACTGCGCCCGGCGTAGCGGGAACGCCAGTCCGTATCGACGCAGAGCACGCGATCGGCCGGGTGGTCGATGGCTCGGCGCACGACATCCTGTCGATAGAGGATGTCGGCATACGTGACGACAAAGCCGTCATCCATGCAGTCTTCGGCGCACATCAACGACGCCAGAATGTTGGTCTGTGACCACTCGGAGTTGTGGCGGAAGGTCAACTGTGGATAGTCGCGCTGCACCTGGTCGATGCGATAGCCGCCGATGAAGACGATGTCTTCGACGCCTGCTTGCCGCAGAGCCGCCAGCAGCCAGTCCAGGATCCGATGGTCGCCGATCGGCGCGTAGGGCTTTGGTTGGTCATCGGTGAGGGCCTTGAGGCGACTGCCTCTGCCGGCACCGAGAATGATCGCTCGCATGGCGCTGGAGTATAGCTGCCCATGAAGGATGGAGCCACCTCTCGCGGATCCGGAATCTACGGTATCGCGCCTGGGCCGCCTCGAAGGGGAGCGGGTTTTCACCCACCAGACACGGACCGCCCAGGGCGTCGAGTTGCCCCGACCTGACCGGAATCGGACTCTCTGGTTATGTTGCTGATGCGGCTGCTGGCAATCTTGGCTTCGATGATTTCGTCTGCAAGCCGATACGCGTCGCCCAGTTGCGTAACACTGTAGACAGTTGCATAACAGCGTAAAGACACACCTCGAAAAGACGGTCTGAGTCGGCATGGAACCTCGCGTCAGCTTCATCACCCTCGGAGTCACGGAGCTGACACGGGCGACGCGCTTCTACTGCGACGTCCTCGACTTTGACCTGTTGCCCTCCTCCGCGGCGGATGTCTCTTTTTTTGCCCTGGGGGACCTGCGGCTGGCTCTCTACCCCCGGCAGTTGCTGGCAGCGGTCGCCGGCGTGGACAACGTTCCGGACAGCGGGGCTGGCGTCGCCGCCGGCCCAACCTTTGCCCTGTCCCACAATGTAGATTCTGCTGCGGCTGTCGATGCACTGCTGGCACATGTGCAGCAGCACGCCGGCCCGTACGGTTGTCGTCTGACACGCGCCGGGGCGGCAACTGCATGGGGCGGCTATATGGGCTATTTTGCTGACCCGGATGGTTTCCTCTGGGAGGTCGTCTGGAATCCCGCCTATGACGGACGCCCTGACCGACGAGCCCTGCCGTTTGCGGGCGGTGAAAGGTGATCGCGCTGGCGGGGACGGCGGCCCGCCGGTTTCTTGATCGGACGAACGATCTCGAGGCCAAGCCCTTGCAACTGTTGATGGCCAGAGCGATGAACAACTTCCAACGCGGCAACGAAAGGCCAAGCAAGTGAAGATCACCGATATCCGCCTGCTGCCACTCACGGGCGCCACCATGGACGGCGGTTGGGACCAGGGCTTCGAGTCCGCAGAAAACCTCCATACCCTCGTGGAAGTCATCACCGACGAGGGCGTCACCGGCCTCGGCTCGGTCTACACGTCGGCCACGTCATGTGCGGGAGCTCTCGGCATTCTACTGCCCCTGTTGCTGGGGGAGTCGGCCATCGAACCCTCCCGGGTCAGTGAAAACCTGCATCAGTCCACCTTCTGGCAGGGCCGCGGTGGCGCCATGACCCACTTCATTTCCGGTATCGACATTGCCCTGTGGGACATTTTCGGCAAGGTCACGGGACAGCCGATCTCACGACTGCTCGGGGGGCGCTACCGCGACCGTATCAAACCGTACGGCTCGTTGCTGATGGCAGATCCCGATGTGCTGATTCCACGGCTCGAGGAGGCCGTGCAGCGCGGTTTCCGTGCGATCAAGATGGGCTGGGGCCCCTTCGGTCGTCAGTCCCGTGAGAAAGACGAACTCATCGTCCGCGTCGCTCGCGAGACCGTCGGGCCGGATGTCGAGCTCATGGTCGACGCCGGGGGCTCCGACCGCTACTGGCCCCACGGCTACAAGTGGGCGCTGACGACGGCGGATATGCTCGTGGATTACGACATCACCTGGTTCGAGGAAGCTCTGCGCCCGGATGATCTGGCCGGCTACATAAAGCTCACCGAAAATGCCCGCTTGCCGATTGCCAGTTGTGAGGTCCTCACACGGCGGCAGGCCTTCATGCCCTGGATCGAGCAGCGCGCCGTCGACTATATCCAGCCCGATGTGACCAAGGTGGGCGGCCTGACGGAAGAGTACCGCATCGCCATGCACGCCTACGATCATGCCATCCTTTTCGTCCCCCACGGATGGAACACCGCCGTCGGCCTGGCAGCCGACCTGCAGCTGGTGGCCGCCGTGCCCACGGCACGCTGGGTGGAGTATATCACGCCCGCCCCCTACATTGAAGATCTCGTAGAACAGCCTTTCTCCCTGGACGAGGAAGGCTGTTTGTCGATTCCGGACGCGCCCGGCCTCGGGTTGACGTGGAATGCCGAGGGCGTCAGGCGCTTCTCCGGGATGGATCTGACTCCGTCCGACCTGTAGGGACTTCGCATATGCCTGAGACCATCCCCCTCGCCATTGTCGGCTGCGGTGGCATGGGCCACCGTCACATGTATGGCCTGGCCGAACTCACACGCGCCGGACTTTCACCCTTCACCCTGGTCGGCGCCTGCGATCCAGATGAAGGCAATGCCAACACCCTCGCCGATGAGGCCGCGGACCTGCTCGGGCAGCGCCCCGTGGTTGCCGGCTCCCTCGAGGCGCTGGCAGCGGCTACCGACGTTGCCGCCATCGATCTGACGACGACCCCCCGTTACCACCATACCGTCGCCGTCGAAGCCTTCGAGCGCGGCTGGCACGTGATGAGCGAAAAGCCTCTGGGCCTGACGGCCCGGGCCTGCGCACTCATGGTGCAGTCTGCCGCACAACATGGCAAAGTGTTGTCCACCGCCGAAAACTACCGCCGCGATCCGATCAACCGTCTCGGCAAGGCTCTGCTCGACGCCGGCGTCATCGGCGATCCCCGGCTCATGCTGCACCATACCATGGGTGGCGCCGATGGCATGTTGATCTCGGTGTGGCGCCATCAGAAGGATGGCAGCGGCGTGCTGCTGGATGTGGGCGTGCACTTTGCCGATATCCTCGAGTTCTACCTGGGGCCGGCGGCCACAGTTTTTGCCCAGACTCGATTGCACGAAAAAACACGCCGGAACCCCAATGCGGGCAAAGCAGCCACCAAAGGCGGCGGCATCTACGAGCGCTGGCAGAAGGACATGCCCGCCGAGTTCGCCGCCACCGCCGATGACGCCGCGTATTCGACCATGCTCTTTGAGTCCGGTGCCGTAGTCTCCTACATCGAGGATCACGCCTCCCGCGGCGAGGGCATGTGGAAACGTGCCATCTTCGGTAGCGGCGGCTCCATGGACCTGCCGGGCGATCGCAGTGGCCGCCGCCTGACTGTGCATCTGCCCGGGCAGGAGGCACAGAACGGTGCCGCGCTGCTTGAGCTTGTTCCCGAGTTCCATCTGGATGAAGCGACGGCTGCCCTCTTCGGCGGGGATCGTCTTTTTGACTACAGCTTCGAATTCACCGAGACGGACCGCAAGCTGATTGCTGTCGAGTATGCCGACTTCGGCCTCGCCATCCAGGGCAACGCCGGCCGCCCGGAGGTCGACGGCGCCCAGGGCGCGCGATCGGTTGCCATCGCCTACGCGTGGATGGAGTCGCAGGTCGCCGGCCGCGCCGTCACGGTGGATGAGGTGCTCAACGATCAGACGAACGCGTATCAGGCTGAAATCAACGACAGTCTGGGCCTGTAGGCACGCATGCCTGCCATCCTCTGTCCCAGTTGTCACAAGCTGATCAGTGACGACGTGCCTCGCTGCCCGCACTGCGGCCAAATGCGCCCGGGGATGTTCGGCCTGGCCAGTCGCTTCCGGCAATTGGGGCTGACCCTCGACTTTCCCCACATCATCACCGTGTTCTGCGGCGCCCTCTACGTGCTCTGCCTGGCACTGGATCCGGAGGCGATTCTGCATCCGCGGGGCATGATGGACATTCTCTCGCCCAGCAGCACAGCCTCGTTCCACGTCGGGGCGGCGGGCACGATCCCCGTTTACCGCTACGGCCGCTGGTGGACGGTGATCACTGCCATTTACCTGCATGGCAGCCTGCTGCACATCATTTTCAACATGATGTGGGTGCGCCAGCTGGCACCCGTTGTGGAAGAACTCTTCGGTCCCTATCGGCTGTTCGTAATCTTTACCGTCTCCGGCGCCGTCGGCTTCATCGCCTCATCCATGATGGGTTCATCGCTGACCCTGGGTGCCTCCGGCTCCATTTTCGGGCTACTGGCGGCAGCCATCGTCTATGGGCGACGTGTGGGCTCGGGCATGTTCACACGCCAGTTCCTCCAGTGGGCGCTGATCATGTTCGTCTTCGGCCTCATCATGCCCGGCATCGACAACTGGGCCCACGGTGGTGGCTTTGTTGGTGGGTATGCCACCGCGTGGTTCTTCAGCCGCACGCCAAATGACCGCGAAGGAATCAGCGCCTACGGGCTGGCTGCCGCCTGCGCTGTGGCGACCGTTCTGGCTTTTGTGCTGCAGCTGTTTTCGGCCTTCAGCTGACGGCGTGATCGGCGGCGAAATCGACGGCGTCTGAACCCCGTGCCCGCAGGCCCTCAGAGCAGAACGTGGATCTCGCCGTTCTCGATACGCACGGGAAAGCTCTGCACCTGGCGGTCGGCGTGTGTCAGACAGGCGCCTGTCGTCACATCAAACTGCCAGCCATGCAACGGGCAGGTAATCGTCGCGCCACGAAGGATGCCACAGCCAAGCTCGGCGCCCTGATGCAGACAGGTGTTGTCCGTGGCATGGAACGTGCCGTCCACATTGTAGATTGCCACCGAGCGATCGGCGGTGGCAACAACCGTTGCCGTTCCCGGGGCGAGGTCCCGGACGTGGGCCATGGCCAGCCATTGTGGCGACGGCTTTGGCACCGCCGTTTCTGGCACCGGCTCAAGGTCGAGGGAACGCAGCACCTGCACGGCATCAATGACGTTCGTCAACCCT
>ERZ890510.450-NODE-450-length-32158-cov-5.498738_pt1 | contig 32158 bp, 32 predicted proteins | sample MGYA00521265_ERZ890510 | MGnify/ENA primary metagenome ERZ890510 (study PRJEB32303, sample SAMEA104408624) | aquatic metagenome | biome: Brackish water; feature: Chemocline; material: water | place: Baltic Sea | collected 2014-10-26T21:54:00 | depth 110 m ... | reverse complement strand
AGTGGTAGACTTTTACGCCGCCATGTGGCCTGATTTTACTCCGCCCTTGACACATTTCCTCCCATAGAGGTTAATTTACTATCAGCTGATGTTTCTTTTGCACCTGTGGCTTCATCATCAGGACCAGGTGCGGCCATAAAGGCTGCTTCTAGTTCATCTAATGTTGCTTCGCCAGGTACTGATGGTCTGACATGTTCATCAACTTTTGACACTTCAACTGGAGCAGGAGCGGGCTCTTCCGTTTTAGCACCAGCAGAATATTTTCCTTCTGCCATAGCATTAAGGTCATTGATAATTTCACTGTCATCACCCACGGGCTCTTCTTGTGTTTGTTCAATACCGTTCAAAATTTCTTTAATACGGTCAAGGGATTTTAAAATTAAGGTAACGGAATCTGCTGTGACTTTCATTTCACCGTCTCGGAATTTACCAAGAACATTTTCAGCGGAATGGGCAACTGATTCCAATCGTGGCAATCCTAAGAAACCACAAGTTCCTTTGATTGTATGAACCAATCTAAAAATATTATCCAACACCGATTTATTGTTGGGATCTTTTTCAAGTTCCACCAACTCGACGTCAACAACTTCTATACTTTCGAAGGTTTCAGTTAAAAATTCATTTAGTAGATCATCCATGCCAATTACCTTTTTAATTTAGAATATGGGTACTCCCAAATCTAATTTCTAGGAAATTGGTTAAAATGAAGTAAAGTTTTACGCGTTTTGCAGCTAATTTTAAAAAAACATCAATATTTATTAAAATAATACCATAAAAGATATATCAAATCTTCGCACTTAAGGTGAAACTATTCTCGTTATGAGGGGTATATTCCACTTTACTGTTCAATAATTTTGCCACACTTGCCGCTAGATATGCAGGTGCAATCTTAGGGTCTGTTTCAATTTCATCAACTTCACCGCAAATTGTGAGCCGTATTTTATCCTGAAAAATGATACGTTGGGCACTGATGCTAACCTCTAAATTCAGCTGACCTCCAATTATTGTGACATTTACGATTATATCACCACCACGAATCAGACTTTCGCTAGCTACGAGCACCATATTAAGAAGTAACTTAACACCATTCTTGTTTAATTCGCCAACTTCTGAATTCCATTGCAAGTTAACAGCTGTATCTTCAAATAATGATTCTGAAGCACTTTTGGCATCTCTAATCGGAATAACGGCACCAATAGCCCCCGCAGCCCCAAAGGCTAATCTGTAAAATTTCAAACGGTTAGAAGTTTGAGAGGCACTTAATTCCAGAAGCTTCATAACTTCCATACGCATCACGTCATCATCTTCGTCATTTAAAATCTCTATACCGTTTGAAATAGCACCAACGGGGCTAATTAAATCATGGCATAGGCGAGAACATAACAAAGCAGAAAAATCTAATTCTTTCATAAACAAACTTCTTTCTTGCGATTATATAGATTGGCTTCTTATAATAGTCAGTATAAAAATCAAAAGCTATATTTCAAGAAAATAATCCTGTTATCATTATGTCGTTTTAATCTAGAAAGTAATTATCAATATTATGAATGAGGAAAAATACATCCATTATACAAAAATTCTTCGCCAAACGGCACTAAAGGCTGGGGAAAAAATAATGGAAATTCATAGCCATGGTTTTGAAGTAAATTATAAAGATGATAAATCGCCTGTTACCATCGCCGATCAAGCCGCTGAAAAAATTATTCTTAAAGATCTTAAAAAAATTACACCACAAATTCCGATCATCGCTGAGGAAAGTGTCAGCGATGGCTATATTCCTAAAGTGGATACTGTCTTTTGGCTCGTTGATCCTCTTGATGGCACTAAAGAATTCGTGGCACGTCGTAACGAGTTTACCGTCAATATAGCTTTAATTGAAAATGGCATACCCACTTTTGCTATTGTTTATGCCCCCGCTCTTGGTACTTTATATACGGCAAAGAATACTAATGTAGCGACCCTACAAAACGTTATTGATTTAAAAACCTTGCAACAAGAACAAATCATAAAAGTACGGGATATCCCAAAAGAAGGTATCTCAGCCGTGGCCAGCAAATCTCACAGAGATCAAGAAACCAATGATTTGCTTGAAAAATATAAAGTTACAAATATTCTTTCCATCGGCAGTTCTCTTAAATTTTGCCTCCTCGCCCAAGGGAAAGCCGATTTTTATCCTCGCTTCGGCCCAACAATGGAATGGGACACCGCGGCCGGGCACGCTGTTTTAAATGCGGCGGGTGGAACCGTCACCCATCCTGATGGATCACCTTATCTTTATAATAAACCTCATTTTAAAAACGGAGCTTTTATAGCAACAGGAAAAATGACCTTATAAAAGAAAATTCTTGCCGAGCGCCACAACGCCAAAAACAAAAATAAATGACGCTGACACTTTATTAATATTCGCCAGATGATTATCCGATAATTTCTTTGATATTTTATGGGCGCTAATGGATAAAATAGCCCACCATAAAATAGACCCCACCACAATGCCCAATGATATGAGGCCCGCATTTAAATAATTTTTCCCCATATCACCAAGACCTAAGCCCACAAACAAAGCGACAAAGCCGATGATTGTCATGGGATTAGTTACTGTTAGAAAAAATGTGCCAATGGCAGCTTTAATTCTATCTTTATACGTATCACGAACATCATCAACATGCGGGTGGCTAAACCATAATTTTATGGCAACAACTATTAAAACAAGTCCACCTACCACTTCGATCCATCCGTTAATATCTTCTAATATCTTTGTCACCGATAGCAAACCGAATGCGGCCATAGTGCCAAACATACCATCAGCCACAGTAGCCCCTAAGCCAACAACAAATCCATTGACCGGTCCTTTGTTTATGGCCCGTCTTATACAAATGATATTTACCGGACCTAATGGAGCTGCCATGATTAAACCGATTAAAATTCCCCATGGCAGATAAATAAATGACATATATTAATTCTCGTATGATTAAAATTATTCTTATATATAAATGTTCATAACTGTAAAATATAGTGCATCTTATATAAAAGCATGATAGATGGCATCCATGACTGATAAAAATGAACAAAATCAAGAAGCTGAAATTCAGGAAGATCCTATTCGGCTTTATATATTAGACGCCGTATCTAGTGGTGCGCCCGTTAGCCCCAACGATATTGCCATATCAATAGCCAAGGATCGCGCCAAAGAAACTGATCCTGATGATATTTGGCGTAAATATCTAATTGCCGTAAAGCAACAGGCAAAGTCACTGGCGCGCGCCGGACGAATTAGCATTCTTCGCCGAGGCAAACCCATTGATCCTAATAAAATGAAGGGCCTAATTAAACTTTCCCTGCCCGTGGAAGATAAATAGCTTATGGGCGCGATACATTAATAGTGCCAATAATATTTGCGTTATAATCAACAAGAATGATTCTTATAATACGGCCCTGTCTGCCAATTGTTATTATTATGCCCTTATCCTCACTTTGCACACTTAAAATTTCCTCGCCGCTCTCAAGTGGTAAATCCATAGCAAAAGGGCCCGTATTTTTTTGCATTATAGGTTGCTTCAAGGCTTGCTCTACTTGATATTTTTCAACCAACGCAGCCTCTGCACTCTTTTGATCTTTATACTTCATGATTGAGGCAACAATGATTATAATAACCATCGCAATTATTAATATTCCCAAGAAAATCACAATTCCCTTGAGTAAACGTTGATTTTTTGGCATTGGTTCTTCTGACATGACTTTATATATACCTCATAAATACGAAACAGTGGTCGAGGAAGATGAAAAAGGCTTACGCCTTGATAAATTCCTAAGTTTAAAACTGGATGATGTTAGCCGCTCACGCCTTAAAAACCTAATCATAGATGGTCAGGTAATGAGAACATCTGCGAACGGACAAAATCAAGACTTGAAAATAGACGACCCATCGCACCGGGTCAAACCCGGAGAAGCATTTTCTATCATTGTTCCAGAAATAATTGACCCCGAGCCACTCGGTGAAGATATTCCCCTTGATATTCATTATGAAGATGACCATCTGATTGTTTTAAATAAACCCGCGGGGCTTGTGGTTCACCCGGCTCCTGGTAATAGCACTGGCACCCTTGTCAATGCCTTAATTTATCATTGTGGTGATAGCTTATCGGGTATTAATGGTGTTAAACGCCCCGGCATCGTCCATAGAATTGATAAGGATACAACTGGGCTTATGGTCGCTGCAAAGTCGGATATTGCCCATCAAAAATTATCAAAGCAATTTGAAAACCATACATTAGAGCGAGCCTATTACGCCATGACGTGGGGAGTGCCTAATCCCACCAAAGGCACTATTGACGCGCCTTTAAAGCGTGACCCAAAAAATAGATTGAAAATTGCTGTTCGCGACGGTGGCAAAAGGGCGGTTACCCATTATAAAGTTATCAGAAGAATTGAGCCGATGCGCAAGATCACCACTCGTGATTCTATAAAAAACAGCCTACCACCCAGCATTTCGTTAGTTGAATGCAGATTAGAGACCGGACGCACCCATCAAGTACGGGCTCATATGGCTCATTTAGGGTATCCCTTGTTAGGGGATCCGCTTTATAATCGTCGTAGCAATCCAACCAAAAATTTCTCTGATCTGGCAAAGCAGGTCTTAGCCACTTTTAATCGTCAGGCTTTACATGCTTATCTTATTGGATTCAAGCATCCAACGACGGGTGAGCACTTGACATTTGAAATAGAATTACCAAATGATATGAAACGATTAATCGAAGCGTTAGAGACCGCCTAAATACTGCCCTAATGTTTTAATATAATTAATCGGAAAAAATAATGAGAGGGATTAGGTCATATGACAAAAAATAACTTACCAACTATTTCTCCTGAGGGTAGTTTAACACGCTACTTACAGGAAATACGTAAGTTTCCCATGCTTAAACCAGACGAAGAATTTATGTTGGCCAAATCATGGACCGAACATGGCGATACGGACGCGGCCCATAAGCTTGTCACATCGCATCTTAGATTGGTTGCTAAAATTGCCATGGGATATCGTGGTTACGGCCTTCCTATTGGCGACCTTATTTCCGAGGGAAATGTTGGTATGATGCAGGCGGTTAAACGTTTTGACCCCGATAAAGGCTTTAGGCTTGCCACTTATGCTATGTGGTGGATTAAAGCATCGATACATGAATATATTCTGCGGTCATGGTCACTGGTAAAAATCGGTACCACTGCGGCCCAGAAAAAATTATTTTTTAATCTACGCCGTATTAAAGGCCAACTTGACGCTATTGAAGAAGGCGACCTTCACCCAGACCACGTCAAAGCAATTGCCACAAAATTGGATGTTAAAGAAGAAGAAGTGGTGCAAATGAACCAACGTATGGCCGGCAGTGATCATTCATTGAATGCCCCTATGCGTGCTGACATCGAAGGAGAATGGCAGGATTGGCTTGTTGATGAGGATACTCCAGATCAAGAAACAGCTTACGCCGCCTCTGAAGAATTGGATTATAGGCGTCAATTAATGGTAGGTGCTATGACCAACCTTAATGAACGCGAACAACATATTATTAAAGAACGCAGATTAGCAGAAGTTCCCAAAACTTTGGAAGCATTAAGTCTTGAATATAACATCAGCCGTGAACGGGTACGTCAAATTGAAGTACGCGCCTTTGAAAAACTACAAAAAGCCATGCAAAGTGCCGCCACTGATGATGGCATGATTACCATAGACCAATAATTAATCTTCAAATGGGTTTTTAACCAAGATTGTATCTTCGCGCTCTGGACTGGTAGAAAGAATAGCCACCGGTGTTTCAATAAGCTCTTCAATCCGTCTCACATATTTAATAGCCCGGGCTGGAAGATCAATCCAACTTCTCGCACCATATGTGCTTTCCGACCAGCCATTCATGGTTTCGTAAATTGGTGTTACTTTTGCCTGATCCTCTGTCGAGGCCGGGAAATAATCAAGCTTTTCAACCTCACCTTTTTCATTGATTAGCTCATAACCGACACAAATTTTAAGCTCGTCCATGCCATCAAGCACATCAAGCTTAGTTAGGGCAATGCCCGTAATACCCGAAATTTTCATCACTTGGCGTACCATAATGGCATCAAACCAGCCACAGCGACGGCTGCGTCCTGTTACCGTGCCAAATTCATGACCACGTTCACCAAGGCCATGTCCCACTTCATCAAAAAGTTCCGTCGGAAACGGCCCGCTGCCCACCCTTGTGGTGTATGCTTTTGTAATACCAAGTATATAACCAAGGCTCCCCACACCAATACCAGAACCACCCGCCGCTTGAGAGGCAACAACGTTAGAAGATGTAACGAACGGATAAGTGCCATGATCAATATCAAGCATAATCCCTTGAGCTCCCTCAAAAAGAATTCTTTTACCTGCTTTCTTCGCCTCATCAAGTATGCGCCAGCTTGCTCCAACATAAGGTAAAATTTCTTTAGAAATTTCCATAATCTGCTTAATAAGTTGATCGCGATTAACGTCATCAAAGCCTAAGCCGCTACGTAACGGATTATGATGACTCAGTAATTGATCAACTCTTTTAGTAACGGTTTCTATGGATTTTAAATCACATACGCGTATGGCGCGCCGCGCTACTTTATCCTCGTAAGCAGGGCCAATACCGCGTCTTGTCGTACCAATAACGGGGCCTTTGTCTGTGCGCGCTTTTGAGGCATCCTCGCGAATTGTATCAAGTTCGCCGTGCAGCGGTAATATCAGGGCGCAATTTTCAGAAACAACCAAACTTTCGGCATTAATAGTCACACCTTGAGCTGTGAGTTTTCTAATTTCGCTCATCAAAGCCCAAGGATCAACAACAACACCGTTGCCGATAATAGAAATCTTACCGCCGCGAACAATACCAGAGGGAAGAAGGCTTAATTTATAAACTTCACCGTCGATCACCAACGTATGACCCGCGTTGTGACCGCCTTGAAAACGTACAACCACATCAGCACGTTCGCTTAACCAATCGACAATCTTTCCCTTACCTTCATCGCCCCATTGGGAGCCAACCACCACAACATTAGTCACGTTTATAAACCTTTCGATACTTGATACTAAATTTCATAATTCAAAATTACACTTTTTTAATTTGACCATCTGACCAAATATTTTCACATTCCATTCGCTTTGCTTCTGATTTTATATCAGAAACATGCGTTAACCCTTGGACAGTTCTATAGCCTTGATCATGTAGTTTTTCAATTTCGCTACGCTCGGTGCCAAGGCCGACAAAAACGCGTTCTTGTTGATCATAATCACCAAGGGCGCGCATGAGACTATCCAAATAAAGAGAAAACCCCGTAGCCGGCTCGCCGCCGCTAAGTTCTGCATTCACCAGATAACGACCACCACGACCAAGTTCGCCGCGCACTCCGCCAGCAAATAAACAAAAGCTAATCCCTGTTTGATATTCAAATCCTGTATATTCACCGGGATCAATGGTGATCAGCAAATCCGCAGACATTTCTTTAAGGCGGCTCACCAAATCTGTTAATTCATCGCACATGGTTTGTGCCGCTTTGGGTAAGTCTAATCCACTTAAGATACTTAAGCATTTATCAGCAGGGCCTGCTCCTGTTAATATGGCCCGACTGATATCACCGATAGCACCGTCGATATTATTTAATTCACCAATATCTTTTGTATTAAGCGCGTGGCGCACAGAATTGCTAAGACTGTCACTAAGTCCTAATCCTTGGCATATTGTAGGGACGAGTAACGGTAATGTTAAATCAACACTGAGTTTTTTTACACCAACTTTTTTTAAGGTGCTGTGGGCCAATAAGATAATCTCCACATAAGCCTGTGTCGTCTCTGAGCCTATTAATTCAACACCTGCCTGCTTGAATTGGCGTTCCGGGCGCAACTGCGTTCCTTTAACACGCAACACATCGCCCGCGTAACTTAGACGAAGCGGCCTTGGACTCTTGCCAAGGCGGGATTGAGCAATACGAGCCACTTGACCGGTCATATCAGTTCGCACACCCATCATCCGTTGTGAGGCAGGATCCATAAGGCGAAACATATTCCTTGATTGAGCCTTGCCCGGGCCAAGCAGAAGACTTTCTTCAAATTCCACAAGAGGCGGTGAAATTAGGTCATAGCCGTTAGCGATAAAGGTGCTTAAAAGATTATCGATTACTTTATTTTCCTGTATGGCGTCGCCCACAAGTGTATCGTGCAATCCTTCTGGCAGAAGAGCCGTTTCATTCGGTTTAAGCATTATTAAAAAGCGCCATTTTCATTTCATTATAAAGTTCGCAGTGCTTATATCACTTATTATATCAATTCCCAAAACGAAAAGGTCAAAAAAGACCAAAAAAAAGAGAAGACTATTTAGTCTTCCCTTTTCGTTAAAAAACTACGAATTGATTTTTAAAAATTGAGTGACTTGACGCGGCGTACTTGATCAAGAGTTTCAATTTTTAGAATCACCTCCTTTGAGGCTGGATGATCAATAGCAACTAAAGCAATAGCTCTACCGCCTTCGGCATGACGGCCAAGGCTGAATGTTGCTATGTTCAAACCACCATCCCCTAAAATGGAGCCAAGGGAACCAATGAAACCTGGTTGGTCATTATTTGTGGCAAAAATCATATTTTCAGTAAGCTCACCTTCTAAGCGAATATCATCAACACTCACAATTCGAGGGCGGCGATCTGCAAATAATGTTCCTTCAATCGCTAGCTTTCCTTTTTGGGTAATCACCGTGACCCTGACCAATGTAAGATAATCGCCAGCGCCTTCATTTTTGCTTTCTATGACATCAATATCACGTTCTTTTGCCGTACTTAAGGCATTGACCATATTGACATTATTCATCAAGGGGCTCAGCAATCCTTCAACAACAATTGATGTTAACGGGCGAACATTAAGCTTAGTCACTTCCCCCTGATATTCGATTTTAATTTCTTTAATAACATCTTGTGTTAATTGACCAACAAAACTTCCTAATTGCCTTACAAGTGACATATAGGGGCTAAGACGATTTGACTGTTCTGCTGTCAAACTTGGCATATTAAGTGCATTTGTAACCGCGCCATCGAGTAAATAATCAGCCATTTGTTCTGCTACCTGAACCGCAACATTGACTTGAGCTTCCGAAGTAGACGCCCCTAAATGCGGTGTTGCCACAAGATTTTCATAAGCAAATAATGGGTTTTCTTTAGCCGGTTCAACTTCAAACACATCAAGAGCAACGCCCGCAACTTTACCATTATCCAGCGCAACTTTAAGAGCCGCTTCATCAATAAGGCCGCCGCGCGCACAATTGACAATACGAACACCGTCTTTCATTTTCTTGAAGGCTTTCTCTCCAAGAATACCACGGGTGTTATCCGTTAGCGGTGTATGAAGTGAGATAAAGTCTGCCCGCGCTAGCAATTGATCAAGCTCTATTTTTTCAACACCAATTTCCTCTGCCCGCTCCTCCGATAAGAAAGGATCATAGGCAATCACTTTCATTTTAAGGCCAATAGCGCGATTTGCAACAATAGCACCAATATTGCCACACCCTATAATACCAAGAGTTTTAGAGGTTAGCTCGACCCCCATAAAACGAGATTTTTCCCATTTGCCAGCGTGGGTAGAGGCATTGGCTTCTGGAATTTGACGAGCAATCGCAAACATCATGGCAATGGCATGCTCCGCTGTTGTGATACTGTTCCCAAAAGGCGTGTTCATGACAACAACACCTTTACTTGTTGCGGCTGGGATATCCACATTATCGACACCGATTCCCGCGCGACCAACCACTTTTAAGTTTTTGGCTGCCGCTAAAATTTTCGGCGTTACTTTCGTTGCAGAACGAATTGCAAGACCATCATATTTATGGATTATTGCTTCTAGTTCTTCTTTTGTCAGACCAACAATTTGATCAACTTCGATGCCACGACGCTCAAAAATTTCCTTAGCGAGTGGGCTTAATTTATCAGAAATAAGGACCTTAACCATCAGGTTTACCTTTCAAGAATATAATAGATTTTAAATTTATTTATAAAGATTTTGAACGTGAGCGTGAGCCCAGTTAAGCCACGGCGTCAATGCTTTTAAATCTGTGCTTTCAATGGTCGAACCAGCCCAGATACGAAGTCCCGCAGGTGCATCGCGATAAGAGCCAATATCATAAGCCACATCATTTTCGTCTAAGAGACGAACAAGTTTTTTCGCGGCCGCCGCTTGATCTTCATCGCTTAGAGCGGTGAACCAACTCGCAGTGATTTTTAAGCAAACGGATGTATTGGAAATGGTCGATTGTTCTTGGCTTAGAAAATCCACCCAATCTGTCTTTTCAACCCATTTACGAAGCACAGCTAGATTGGCCTCAGATCGTTTGATAAGCCCTTTTAGACCACCAACACTATCGGCCCAATTAAGAGCATCAAGATAATCTTCGACACAAAGCATTGAGGGCGTATTGATGGTCGCCCCTGAGAAAATACCGCTGATCAATTTTCCATTTTTTGTTAAACGGAAAATTTTTGGGATTGGCCACGCTGGCGTATAACTTTCAAGACGTTCAACGGCACGGGGTGATAATATAATCATGCCGTGCGCCCCTTCGCCGCCCATTACTTTTTGCCAAGAAAACGTCGTAACATCCAACTTATCCCATGGTAAGTCCATGGCAAATGCCGCCGAAGTAGCATCACAAATGGTCAAGCCCGCCCGATTATCAGATATCCAATCAGCATTGGGTACCTTTACGCCAGACGTGGTTCCATTCCATGTGAATACGACATCACGGCCCGGATCCACTAAGGATAAATCAGGAAGTTCACCGTATGGTGCTTCGATTTTACGCACGTCATTAAGCTTTAATTGTTTTGTAACATCGGTAATCCAACCGCTGCCAAAACTTTCCCATGCAAGCATATCAACGCCGCGCTGACCAAGCATTGACCATAGTGCCATTTCAACGGCACCTGTATCAGAGCCCGGCACAATGCCGATCAAATAATCTTGGGGCAGCCCAAGCATAGCATGGGTTCTGTCGATAGCTTCTTTTAAACGTGATTTGCCAATAGCGGCACGATGTGAGCGACCTAACGGTGCGCTTTGTAAATTTTTAACTGTCCAGCCTGGGCGTTTTGCACAAGGGCCAGACGAGAACAGCGGTGAAGCTGGCTTCTTTTCTGGTAACATAATTGTTTCTCCTATTCCTTCCAGAATAGCTGACCCTCGTTGGGGAGGGTTAGCCCACAGCGGAATATAAAGAGGTTCTCTCGAAAGTCAATCAAGAGAATTAAAAAAATTAAAATGGTTTATTTACTTGGTGTTACCACACCCGAAGAACCATTGAAGTCAAATTTATAAAGCACAGTATCGTCATTAAAAGTGTAACTCTTAACCTTGCTGTCACGTTTAAGATTTACCGTGTTACTTTGATCCTCAAAAATATCCATTAAAATCCGGTCCGCAATGATAAGGGACTGTTGCCCTTCTTTAAGAAGGGCCTCTTGATAGATATAAATATCATCTAATGTCACATCAATGCCGATCCAATTAACGGGAATAATTTGACCATCAACGTCGTATAAGCCAAAGGCATCAATAATATAATCTTGTAAGAACTTCTCAATCACCTGATCTTTTAACTCACCTGTCGTTCCTTGGTAACGGGTCAGCAAGTCTTCTATATCATGGGTAAAAAGACGATGAGTGATCTCAATAGTGCCTTTCGCTGGTTGCATCTCAATTTGAGAAAAGGACGCATAAAAGCGATGTGCGTAACTAACATTAGTCACGCACAAAGCCGATAAGATGATTAGAAATTTAATATAATTTCTAAGTATCACTATTTATAATCTTCCAGAAGTTTCTTCAAATTAGTGGCAGATTTTTTCTTATTCTCTGCGTCTAACTTTTCTTTCTCTTTTTTATATTCTTCTAAAGATTTTGCTTCTTCTGCATTTTCTTTAAGCATATCACGACGATCACTCTCGGCTTCTTTTTTAAGCTCAAAGCGCGATTGATTTATGCGCCGCGGATAAAAATTATTATCCATATCGGTGTCTGCGGTTTCATATTTAGCATCAAGGACGACCGACGTTATTTCTTTATCCGTGACGATCATCTTAGTGACCTGATTATAATTAAGTTTCCAGATCTCGGCCGGGTATCGTCGCTCTTCTTTTGTACCGTCTTTATATTCTATTTCCACATAAAGCGGCATAAGAAGGCCCCCTTTATTGGTAAAGTCGAGCATATAAATATGACTATCATCTTTAAGCATTGCCACTTGCCAGTCTTCTAATCCAGCGATTAATTCATTATATTTATTGCGCTGTAAGGTGGTGACGGTAAATTCATCATTGTCATTATAAAAATCACGAATACTTGGCACCTCATCAATATGTTTTGGCAAATCTCCATTACGAAAATAAGTTGGATGGGTTCTTTTTGCCATTTCTTGCTTACGCTTAAACGCCTCTTCTATTTCAGGGTCTTGAGTATCAATAGTAAAATGACGCACATTATCGAGGGAAATATCAACATGGTCAGTCGTATAGAACCACCCACGCCAGAACCAATCTAGATCAACACCGCTCGCGTCTTCCATGGTACGGAAGAAATCAGCTGGGGTCGGACGTTTAAATTTCCAACGCTGGGCATATTCACGAAAAGCAAAGTCAAATAATTCCCGTCCTAAAATACTTTCCCGCAGAATATTAAAGGCCGTCGCCGGTTTTGCGTAGGCATTATTACCTTTTTGAATGACCGATTCTGCATTACTCATCATCGGAACTTGGTTAGTACTGGTCATGTAATCGGTAATATTTCTAGGATCAATCCGACCTAGTGGATAATCATCTTTCCATTCTTGATGAGCTAGATTTTGGACAAATGTATTCATCCCTTCGTCCATCCAAGTCCACTGACGTTCGTCAGAATTAATGACCATCGGGAAATAATTATGGCCGACCTCATGAATGATCACGCCAATAAGACCATGTTTTGTTCGCCGACCATATGTTCTTGTTCCATCTTCGTGGGTCGTAGGACGCGCTCCGTTAAAAGAGATCATCGGATATTCCATACCACCAATGGGGCCGTTAATGGAAAGAGCCACAGGGTAAGGATAGGTCAGTGAGTATTTATTATAAACCTGTATAGTATGCATGATCGCTTGAGTAGAAATATCAGTCCATAGCGGTTGCCCCGCCATTGGATAATAAGACATGGCCATAACCGTTTTACCATTTTCTTTCATCCGATAACCCATAGCATCCCATATAAATTTACGAGATGAGGCAAAAGCAAAATCACGAACATTTTCTGCTTTATAATGCCATGTTTTTGTCTCCTTAGAGCGATCCTTCTCATTTTCAATGGCCTCGTCAGGGGTAACAATGAAGATGGGCACTGATGAAGTGCGTGCCTCAATTAAACGATCTCTTTGATCTTGGCTTAGCACTTCTGCATCATTTTGAAGAACCCCGGTAGAGGCCACAATATGATCCGCAGGCGCCGTTATGGTCACATCATAATTACCAAATTCTAAGGTAAATTCACCACTTCCCTGATATTCTTTATTATGCCAACCTTCATAATCAGAATAAGCTGTAACTCGTGGGTACCATTGAGCAATTTCATAAATCATATTATGGTCACGGGGGAAATATTCCCACCCTTGGCGTGATAATTTATACTTTTTAGCATTGGGAATATTATACCACCAGTTAATGGTAAATTCTGTTTTTTGACCTGCTTGTAAGGGCGATGGCAAATCAATACGCATCATCGTCCCCACAACCGTAGAAGAAAGCGCTGCTCCACCACTATCAATCAATGATGTCACTTTATAGCCACCATCAAACACTTGTTCATCAACATGTTTGCGAAAACGGTCCATCGACATCCCTTTACTATCGCGGGGCCTGGTACGGCTTAATTGGTCCATAGATTTACCTTCAAATCTATTTTGGTCCATCTGCATCCAGATATATTTAAGGCTGTCGGGGGAATTGTTATGATAGGTAATGTGGGCCGAGCCCTTTAATATTTGCTTTTCATCATCAAGGGTTACGTCGATTTTATAATCGGCCTGTTGTTGCCAATATTGATGGCCAGGCGCACCAGAAGCACTCCGATATGCATTTGCCGTCGGCAGGCTTTCACTCAATTGACGAAATTTGTCATTGATTTGCTCAATGGTCTGAGCATGAGTAAAAGTAACGAATAATATACCAGAAAATATACCGATAAGTGCAGTTTTAAAATTGATCATTATAAAATTTCCCTTAGACTTTAACGTGCTACATATTTTTATTTTAACAACAATATATAGTAATTTCCGCTTAGTCTAGTGGGCTTTTAGTCAATTTCTACAAGGTGATTAATCGGTCCACAGCCACTGCCATAGCCCGGGGCTTGTTCCAAGGCTTTATGGACATAGTCATGAGCGCGAAAAATGGACTGTTCCAAAAGCAAGCCTTGGGCTAATCCCGTCGCAATTGCCGAAGCTAATGTGCAGCCTGTTCCGTGATTATCTTTGCCCGCAACCCTAAGAGAAGAAAAGATTTTTTCAGAATTTGATGTCACCAGTAAATCCGTTAGAATGTCACCTTTTAAATGTCCGCCTTTAATTAAAACCGCCTTTGGTCCCATTTTTAAGAGTATATCTGCGGCTTTACGCATATCATCTATATTATACAATAATTCCATTTGAGTGAGCTTAGCGGCCTCTGCTAAATTCGGGGTCAATAAGGTGGTTTTGGGTAATATTTCTGATATTAAAACATTAACGCTATGAGGTTTTAAAAGCATATGACCGCTCGTGGACATCATTACAGGGTCAACAACCAAAGGGATCGGCTTAATATGGTCTGACAATACTTCACTTACCGCCAAAATAATATCCGGCGACATCAGCATGCCTGTTTTAATAACATCGACGCCAATATCATTAAGGACAGATAGGATTTGTGCTTTTACGATATAGGCTGGGATCGGATAAACGTCACTAACCATATTGGTATCTTGAACCGTAATGGCCGTAATAGTACTCATGGCATAGCCGCCCAGAGCAGAAATGGTTTTAATATCAGCTTGAATTCCAGCACCACCGCTCGAATCAGATCCTGCTATGGTGAGAACCTTGCCTTTCATAAACTAGTCTCTTTGTACGGTTGCTTCAACGCTAGCAACGATATCATCAGTCACGCTACTAATCAATTTATCATCATTTCCTTCAACCATCACTCTGATTAACGGTTCGGTTCCTGATTTTCTAATAACAACGCGACCATTTCCATTTAGGCTATTTTCACCGTCATTAATGGCTTGTTTTACATGACTATTTTTTAGCGGATCAACATTTTCATTATATCTGACATTCTTTAAAATTTGCGGGTAAGGCTCAAATAATTTAAACAAATTGCTCACAGGGCGGCCTTTTTCAGTCAACACGGCAAGCACTTGCAAGGCAGCAACCAAGCCGTCTCCTGTTGTATTAAAATCGCTAATAACGATATGTCCTGATTGCTCGCCCCCTAAATTACAACCCAATTTCTGCATAGCTGCAACCACATAACGGTCGCCAACATTGGTTCGTTCTAATCTAAGACCAATTCTTTCCATATGTTTTTCAAGACCCAAATTCGACATAATGGTAGCAACTAACGCATCACCCTTAAGTCGACCTTCCTCGTGCCAATTAGTCGCTATAGTCGCCATGACCTGATCACCATCAATGATAGAACCATTTTCGTCACAAATGATTAAACGATCAGCGTCACCGTCCAGCGCGATACCAATATCAGCTCCGGTCTCGATAACCTTATCGCACATGGCTTGAGGTTGAGTTGAGCCACAGTTATTATTAATATTAGTGCCGTTTGGAGATATACCAATGGTAATAACTTCTGCACCTAGTTCCCATAAAACACTTGGTGCCGTGCGGTAGGCTGCACCATTTGCACAATCAAGTACAATTTTTAATCCATCAAGTCGCAGATGTTTTGGGAATGTATTTTTTGCAAATTCAATATAACGCCCTGCCGCATTATGAAGGCGTTGAGCCCGTCCTAATTTTTCAGAGGGCACTAAATATTGGTCATATCCATTGTCCATTTTGGCTTCAATTTCCAGCTCAATTTCATCGGACAGTTTATTACCGTCTGGGCCAAAAAGTTTAATACCATTATCATAAAAAGGATTATGAGAGGCTGACAACATAACGCCAAGATCCGCCCTTAAAGAACGGGTCAACATAGCAACTGCGGGAGTTGGCATCGGACCAAGCAAGACAACATCCATGCCCATTGAAATAAAGCCAGATGTGAGGGCGGGTTCTAATAAATATCCAGAAAGACGTGTATCTTTGCCAATCACGACCCGGTGTTGATGATCACCCCGTGTAAAATGGCGGCCAGCTGCCATGCCAACACGCATGGCGACCTCAGCTGTCATCTTTCCCTCATTCGCTTTACCGCGAATACCGTCTGTCCCAAAATATTTTCTTGTCATTTTAAAATTCTTTTATTAAGGAATAAATTAATCTTTAGATTAGTCATAGCACCAGTTTGTTAATAGAAGCTGAATATGACCAAATTTAGATTAAAAGAAATCGACCTTTTCAACGATAGCTTGCCAAACCGAAAGCGCCTGCTGGGTTTCTTCAACATCATGGACCCTAATTATTTGAGCGCCCTGATCTATGCAGATTTGCGCCGCTGCGATGGAGCCTTGAATCCTAGTGGCAGGAATGTCTTGATCAGTAATTTTGCCTATAAAACTTTTACGAGATACACCGATTAGCAAAGGCACCCCCAAACCATGAAAAAGCGAAAGGGCATTTAAAATTTGCAAATTATGATCAACGGATTTACCAAAGCCAATACCGGGATCAATAATAATCTTATCCTTAGTAATTCCTCGACTTAAACAAAATTCAATGCGGCTTTGCAAATAATCATAGATATCAAGTACGACATTATCATATTGGGGGTTTTCCTGCATTGTTTGAGGATCACCTTGCGCATGCATAAGCACCACAGCAAGGCCACTTTGTGCCACCACATCAACGCTGCTTTGATCATGACTTAAGGCGCTAATATCATTAATGATCTTTGCCCCAGCAACAATAGCCGCTTTCATTACATCGCCGTGGCGGCTATCTATGGAAATTGGAATTTGATCTTCTTGTAAAGCAACAATAACAGGAAGCACCCGTGATATTTCTAACGGGGTCGATATTTTTTCAGCGTTCGGGCGTGTACTTTCCCCCCCAATATCAATGATCGATGCTCCTGCATTTATCATTTGACGTGCATGAAGAATAGATTTTTCAAGGTCATTAAATTCTCCCCCATCTGAAAAACTATCCGGTGTCATATTGAGCACACCTTGAATTAGTGGTTTTTGCCAGTCAAATTTCCAACTATCATTCATTTGTAAAGGGGGGCGGATTTGTTTTATATTTTGAAGAATAGCTTTAATCATCTGTGCGTGATGTGAAGATAATTTTTTTAAATAGCTTGGCAATTTATCAATCGCAACAATTTCCTGACTAATCTTTTTTCGGTCAGTGCGGCTGATTATTTTAAGGGCGCTGAAATAAAGATCCGTGCCGGCGAGCCTGATAAAATTTTCATCAGAACCACAACAGCCCCTGAGAAAACCCAAGGGCTGAAGATAATATTTTGTATCGTCTTGATTATCCATCGATCGATAAATTAACCTTCAGGTATCGGGTCAGAGCCGATATTATCACCTTTTGGCTTTGATTTTTTGGTGGAAGGAACCGACCCTGTTGGTTTATTGTCTGTCTTAGTTTTGTCCTTGAAATCTTTTTTAATATCTTTACCAGCCAATAAATCTTTAATCTCTTTACCGCTCAAGGTTTCATATTCAAGCAAACCTTTGCCAAGTTTATGAAGATCATCAATATTATCTTTAAGAATTTTTGTTGCTCTTTTATATGATACATCAACAAGACTTCGAATTTCTTCGTCTATAATTTTCGCGGTTGCCGACGATATATTCTGACTTTGAGCAACAGAGTGACCAAGGAAAATTTCTTGTTGATTTTCACCATATTCTAAAGGACCAAGTTTATCGCTCATGCCCCATTTGGTCACCATAGCGCGGGCCATTTTTGTGGCGTATGAAATATCAGAAGAGGCCCCTGAGGTCACTTTATCATAACCAAATATAAGCTCCTCTGCTACACGACCACCCATAGCAACCGCCAAGTCCGCGTGCATTTTTTCACGGCTCATGGATAACGCATCATGCTCTGGAAGGCGCATAACCATTCCCAAAGCACGACCACGTGGAATGATTGTTGCTTTATGAATAGGATCAGACGCAGGACAATGAAGAGCAACAAGAGCATGACCGCCCTCGTGATACGCCGTAAGCTTACGTTCGTCCTCTGTCATAACCATAGAACGGCGCTCGGCCCCCATCATTACCTTGTCTTTAGATTGTTCAAAGTCTTCCATGGCAACCACACGCTTACCTTTTCGTGCCGCTAATAAAGCGGCTTCGTTGACAAGGTTCGCTATATCCGCACCAGAAAATCCGGGCGTACCACGAGCGATCACCCGTGGTTCAACATCTGCAGCGAGGGGAACTTTTTTCATATGAACTTTAAGAATTTTCTCACGACCCAGAATATCAGGATTTGAAACCACAACTTGACGGTCAAAACGACCGGGGCGAAGAAGAGCCGGGTCTAGAACATCAGGGCGGTTTGTCGCCGCGAGAAGAATAATTCCTTCGTTTGCTTCAAAACCGTCCATTTCCACTAGCAATTGATTTAATGTTTGCTCACGTTCATCATTACCACCGCCAAGTCCAGCACCACGGTGACGTCCAACAGCGTCAATTTCATCAATAAAAATTATACAAGGGGCGTTGTTTTTACCTTGTTCAAACATATCACGAACTCGACTTGCACCAACGCCGACAAACATTTCAACAAAATCAGACCCCGAAATGGAGAAGAACGGTACATTTGCTTCACCCGCAACCGCGCGCGCCAGAAGAGTTTTACCAGTACCAGGAGGTCCTGTTAATAAAGCCCCTTTTGGAATAACCGCGCCGAGGCGTTGATATTTACTGGGGTCTTTTAAAAACTCAACAATTTCTTCTAATTCTTCCTTGGCTTCTTCAATGCCAGCCACATCATCAAATGTCACACGGGTAGTCAATTCATTAAGTAATTTTGCTTTGGACTTACCAAAACCCATTGCTTTACCGTTGCCGCCTTGCATTTGGCGCATGAAGAATATCCATATACCTATAAGAACAACCATCGGCAACCAGCTTAATAATGCGCTCATAACAGGACTATCATCAATGGGTTTAGCATTAATATTAACGCCCTTGGCATTTAGCTTGTCAATAAGGGTTGCATCATTAGGCGCGTAAGTTTGAAAGGTTTGACCATTAGCGAGTAAACCTGCGATATTATTTTCCTGAATGGTAACGCTGGTAATAGTACCCGAATTAACACCTGCTAAAAATTCAGAATAGGTAATTTCCTGACGTTTCTCTGATCCGCCCGGCCCTTGAAATGCACTAAAGAAAGCAAGAAGTAAAATTAATATAATAACCCAGAATGCAAAATTACGTTTCATATTGTCCACGCTCAAACCTTTTTAATAATATTGATTTTCAATTTTTTATAATCAGATGTTTCATATTCAATAGATAGGGCCTAATTCCATAGAAACAAGCTGAAACCGTATATTTAGTCTACAAATAACTCTTTTTATCCCAAAACCAGATGATAATGCACTATTATTTATTAAGAACTGCTGAAAATCCATATAATTCTGGCATGGTAATTTTATCACATAAAATATCAGGCAACCTTACTGTTCCATCCTCTAAGACCAGACAAGGCAAGGTCGACAAAAGGCAATTTCGTATTGTATGATCATCTGATAATGCTTTTAAATTTTCTTTAAAATCTGGAAACTCTTGCTTAATTTTTCCATAACATTCGTCATCAATCTTACGGACCGTGCCGAAATATTGTTCAAAACTTAATAAAAATCTATTATCCCATAAATATTGCTGCTTATCCGCAATGGTTTTCACCTCATCAATCAAACTGATCTCACGTACAAAAATAATGTCATTATTTTTGGCTTTAAAAACCATTGATCCTAATATGGTTTGACCGCTAAAATCCTTATTCTTTAGATTTTGATAGAGCGTTTCCAGTTTTGTCAAACGTGGCCCATACTGATCAGCGCTAATTTTTCTCACAATTTCACGCAAAATGCGCAGTGAAATTTCCTCATGTAAATTATCCGCAAAATCTGAATTTAAAACTGCAAAACCAAATTCGTGGTATTTTACATAATCTAACTCTCCCTGTTCGCTCAATTGATCTAATAAGGAGCGAACACGGCGCATCCGGGTCGCCGTAGCAGAAAGCCTCTGGCTATTTAAGCCCTCAATTTGTGACGATTTTAGAAGCTGCCTCACCTTAATTCTGCTATAGACGGGATCTTCATTACTCGGGTCTTCGATCCATGCCTGCCCCGCTTCTTTCATGATTTCCTGCAGGTATTCTTTTGAAACATCAAGCAAAGGACGATATATTTTAGGATAATCTTTAGTGCTGTTTTGGTAGGGAAAATCAGCTATTTTTTGCATGGCCGATAGGCCGTCAACACCGCTTCCTCTAAAAAGCCTAAGCAAGAATGTTTCCGCTTGGTCTTGCTGGTGGTGAGCGAGAAAAAGATGTTTGATATTTTGATCAGCACAATAATTTCCCATAAGCCCATACCGTGCTTTTCGGGCCTCACCCTGAATATTGCTGTTTGGTTTATCACCTGTCCAATTTAGAATTTTATGATTGATATTATGTGCTGCCATCCATATGGCAACCTGATCAACCTCAGCTTTGGAGCCATCACGCAAGCCGTGATCAACACTTAAGGCTGTCAGTTTAATATTTTGATCATCACACCATTTTTTTAATAATAAACTAAGCGCCATACTATCGCATCCACCAGAAGTGGCGACGGCAATATGATCGACGGCACCCATGTATAAGGCGGTAATAAGGTTATGAAATTCTGTCGCCGTTAAGAGGGAAGTCTTCGTTTTTTTATCCGCCTTTAACTGCATCCTGCTTTTCTTTCCTCGGTCGGGCGCATTCTTTTATTTTCTGTGCTATCAGGAAAACGGGCATCAAGTTCACGATAAACTTCACAAGCTTCTTGTTTTTCACCAAGGAAATTCAAAGACATACCAACTTTTAATAAAAAGGCCGGTGCTTTTGAACTTTCTGGATATTTACTCATGCCTTGCAAAAATATTCTGGTGGCTTCCGAATAATTTTCTCTGGCATAATAAGTTTGACCAAGCCAATATTGAGCATTGCCCGAAAGAGCGTCTTTAGGATGGTCTTTTAAAAATTCAAGTAATTTTAATTCCGCCTCAGTGTATTTTCCGCTTGAAATCAGACTATAAGCATAATCATATTGTTGTTTTACCGACCCTTTAACTACAGGCGTGGAAGATGAAGCAGAAGGCATGGTTGCCCCCATTGAATTTGCATCTGTCGAGGTTACAAATCTTCCTTTTTCAAGAGCAGAAAAACGTAATTCATTGTCTTTTTCCATACTTTCTAATCTATGGGTCATGGTGTCGACCTTGTAAATGGCTTCTTCCAATTGCCCGGTCAGCATGCGGATTTGGGTCTCTAGTTCTGAAATTTTGATATTTATATCACCGATCAGCGCCCCTTGACCCCCATCAAAGCTCTCTACGGGCGAATTATTGTCATTATCAGTGCCTGATTGAAAACGGCTTCCTGGTTTGAAAACTTTCCTTTGAATAGCATTTAATTGTTTTTCAATAGCCGTAAGTCGAGCCTTTGTCGATTGCGCTGAGGACGAGCTAGCCGAGGTTATAACGATGGCTAAACCAAGTAATATTATTAAAACCATAGGGGCAAATTTTATCTCTAAAAGTTTACTCGCCATTTAAATATCCAATTCGTATTTACATTTGTTGTTAAAAAAATACCCGCGCAGACAGTGTCAGTCTCGCGGGCATTTTTAAAATAATTTTAAAATTAATTTACGCGTGAGTATCCGCGACGATTTTTAGCATGATCGCTCATATCCACTGGACGCTCTTTACCATAGCTGACTGTGCGAATGCGTGAGGCATTAACCCCCATAGCCACTAGGTAGTTTTTCACGGCGTTTGCACGACGATCCCCAAGAGCTAAGTTATATTCGCGTGTGCCGCGTTCATCACAATGACCTTCAATGATAATATTTTTATTGTTACTTTTCATCCAGCTTGCTTGCGCTTGAAGTGTAGTACGGGCAGAGGTATCAACATCATAACGGTCATATGCAAAGTAAACCGTTGATCCTCCCATAATCGCGTCAAGAGCTTCTTGTGAATCTGGTGCAGGGCCTACGTCAACAGACTCCACTGGAGCTGCTGTCATATTATCATCTGCACTACTTGTATCAACGCTAGATGTATCATCCACCGCGTTGTTATCTGTACTCGCACAAGCACTTAAAATAAGAGCCGCACCGATCAGAATTAAAAACTTAGCATAAAATTTATTTTTTAGCATTTAGTGGTCCTTCACATTAAATATATATTTTTTATTTTTCAAAACTTAAATGATTTCCCTTAAGAATTGACATGTGCAAACAATTACAAAATCCATCGACCTATATAATTTAATAGACTATAACCATTGATTTATAATGAATCAAGCGTCATTCACTCTAAATTACCAGTTAAAACATCATTTTAACAGTGGTGACCACGCAGGATCAGAACCATCGAGCGGCGTTATGACCTGTCTTTCATTATAACCAGTGAGATCAACTGACCATAAATGGGTATCACCGCCACCGCCTTTATTATCATATGGGTATTTTCTATAGAACATCAAAACACGTCCGTTTGGGGACCAAGTAGGACCCTCTTCGAAGAAACTTTCGGTTAAAATTCGCTCGCCTGACCCATCTGGCCGCATCACGCCGATGTAGAATTTACCGCCTGTTTGCTTGGTAAAGGCTATCAAATCACCGCGCGGCGACCACACAGGGGTTGAATAAAGCCCTGTGCCAAAGCTAATTCTTTTGATGTTGCGGCCATCATTATCCATCACATAAATTTGCTGTGATCCACCACGGTCAGAGTTAAAAGTGATATAACGACCAAGGGGTGAATAACTCGGTGAAGTATCAATAGCCGAATGTTTGGTCAGGCGTGTTATTTTTCGCGTCCTAAGCTCCATCACAAAAATATCACTATTTCCTCTTTCTGCTTTTGACATAATTACTTTATTACCGTCTGGTGAAAAGCGCGGTGCAAAGGTCATCCCTGCAAATTCACCGAGCATTTCCGATTTGCCCGTATCAATATTAAATAAATAAACCCGAGGGGTGTCGTTATAAAAAGAAAGATAAGTAATTTCCTGTGATGTGGGGGAAAAACGCGGATTAAGGGTCATATAAGAGCCATCGGTAAGGAATTTATGATTATATCCGTCTTGATCCATAATGGCGAGACGTCTAATTCTATCCAAATAGGAGCCACTTTCAGAAATATAAACAATACGCGTGTCAAAATAGCCATCTTCCCCCGTGAGGCGTTTATAAATAGTATCTGAAATAAGATGAGCAATGCGGCGCCAATTTTTTGGTGCGGTAAAATAACGAAGCCCCGTCATTTGGGTGCCGCCGAGCACATCCCATAACCTAAATTCAACACGAACGCGGCCATCTTCCTCTAATGATGCTGTTCCCGTCAGTAGAGCTTGTGCACCAATGGCGCGCCAATTGGCAAATTGCGGCGATGTGTTTGCATTATCTGATTTAATAAAAGCCCTTGGGTCAATGGCACTAAAAAGGCCTGATCTTTGAAGGTCGGCGGTGACCACCTGAGTGATTTTTTCGCCAATATCCTTGACCGAACCACCAGAAGTCATTTCCTGATCACTACCAACTAAATCGGTCAAAGCAATGGGAAGCGGTGCCACATTCCCTCGCGTTATATCAATTTCAATAACCGCATGAGCCGAAACAATCGCAGAAATAAACCCCACAAAGGATATTATAAATATTTTCAATAATCTCACACCATCTCTCCAGTCTCAAATCTAATTGTCATTATTATCATAGTTGCCATCATTATCATATTAAGACGTCATGCCAAGAGGTCTAAAATTGATAATAACCTCGCGCCATAAGTCATATTTATCTTTAGGTAAATTCAAATCATTATAGGGAGCACACATTAAAATAGCCCGATCAGCGCGATCGGCTTTTGCTCTTAAAGCTTCTTGTCCCACACTATTCATGCGATTACGCCCTTCTATCTCTGGCGGTCGCTCCAAACTGCCATCAAGGGATAAATATATAGTAATTTTAACATTTTCCTTATCCTCACCCTTAGCACCTGCAAGTGGGTTATAGCAATTATCTTCTATTTTCTTCTGAATAGCCGCGCCAAAACTCATGGTTTGACGTCTAATATCCAGCGAGGTCATTTGCTGTTCTTTCTGTTTATATTTTTCAGCAAGTAGTTCACTGGCTTGGGGTTTTTCCTCAATTTTATTGAGCAGTGCCGCAACCCGATCCGCACTAAAGCGGCTCGGCACTTTTGGTCTTTGACGGGGCGTTACAGATGGTGCCTCGACTTTTTTAACGGGCGGCTTTGGTTTTATCGCAGGCTTTTGATTTTCTAAGGGCATGGTTGAGGCCATTTTTGGTGGCGGCGGAGGCATTTCGACCACACGTTGTGATTTTTTCGGTGATTCGGGCTTGTCTTTTTCTGGTTCCGGTAATTTTACCGCTTTTTTCATTTTGGTAAATTCAGAAATATCAACTATTTCCACAGGGATAATTTCCATGGGTCGCACATCATGATTATTAAAAAACGGAATATCCATCGTGGCAAAGACCAAAACCGAGCCGTGGAAAATAACCGATATGATAATCGCCGAGCGCACTATAATCTACCTTTCGCTGTCCGTAACAAGGGCAACGCGGGAAAAGCCATTGCCGTTTAATAAGCCCATGATCTGCATCACACGACCGTAGCTAACAGCTTGATCGCCATGCACATAAATGCGGTCTTCTTTACGGTTTTCAAAAATGACCGAAATACGGGGTACAAGTTGATTGAGTTCTATTTTTTCATCCTGTAGATATATCAGTCCTTTTTCATCAATAGTTATCGAGAGCGACATATTATTTTCCGGCAAGTTTTTAGCTTGGGAATTAGGTAAATCAATAGGAACCCCAACTGTCAGCAGCGGGGCGGTCACCATGAATACCACGAGCAGAACAAGCATCACATCAACAAAAGGCGTCACATTAATTTCGCTCATTTGTTTATGCCTTTTGGAAAATCCAGTGCGTCTGTTACCGCCTGCGTTGATTTGCATTAATGTTACTCCTCATCCATTTGACGCGATAAAATTGTGCCAAATTCTTCTGCGAAACTCTCTAATCTATTGGCGTAACGACCAAGGTCATTTGATATAATATTATAAGCCACCACCGCCGGGATTGCGGCGACCAAACCCATTGCTGTCGCCGACAATGCTTCGGCAATGCCTGGAGCAACCACCGCCAGCGACGAATTATTAGAGGAAGCAATGGATTGAAAACTGTTCATAATTCCCCAAACCGTTCCAAACAATCCTACAAATGGCGCTGTTGATCCTACGGTGGCAAGAACGCTTAAATAATGTTCCAGTCTTTCCATTTCGCGGCTAACGGTCACATGCATGACCCGATAAATTCTTTCTTGAGCGCCCATGGCAATTTTACCGTTGCTTGAGGTAGATGACCGCTGCCATTCACGCATAGCAGAAACGAAAAGTAATGCTAAAGGATGATCAGGGTCATGACGGGTCCGTTCGTAAAGCTCTTCGAGGCTGTTTCCTGACCAGAACTCACTCTCAAACTGGTCTGCCCGTTCCGATACCGTGCGAAGTCTCTTAATTTTATCATAAATAATAGCCCAACACCAAACAGAAGAGGCAAGCAAAATAATCATCACCGATTGAACAATAAAATCAGCCTGTATAAACATACCAAATAGTGAAAAATCCGGAACAGTTGTTCCTAAATCTATCGCTTCTACTACATTACTTGTTTCATCCATTCCTGTTTCCCATTATATGTTTTTCTTATAATAATTTTTCAAATTTCTCTGCAATCAATTTTGGTAATTTTTTAGGTTTACCACTTTTGTCAATGACAGCAATTTTAATAATAGCCTCTATAATACAGATGCCATTTTTAAAAATATCTTGCTGCATTATTATACTAGCACCGCCAAGGTTAATAATTTGCGTTCTCACATTCAAACAATCATCAAGTCGGGCTGATAATTTAAAATCAACCTCACAGCGGCGAACTACAAAGCTCACATCATCTGCTTTGTTATAATGTAGCATCTCTGCTTGATCAATAGCCAACATACCAAGCATTTCAGAACGAGCGCGTTCCAAATATTTTAAATAATTAGCATAATAAACAACACCGCCCACGTCTGTATCTTCGTAATAAACACGAACTGGAAAGATATGTTCATTATTCTTCATAATTCCAGAATGTGGCAAAATTTCAGTCATTTTTACTTTTTTCGTCATTTTCTAAAAGATTAAGCTGTGAGCTATTAAAATTTTTAGGTGTTTTAAGGCCAATATGATCAAACCCATGAGCCGATAACATGCGACCACGCGATGTGCGCTGAACCAGACCCATCTGCATTAAATAAGGTTCTATAATATCTTCGATGGCGTCTCTAGGCTCGCTTAAGGCGGCGGCGAGGGTTTCAATACCAACAGGACCACCGCCGTAACTTTCCCCTATACATTTTAAATATTTATGATCCATTGCATCTAAACCGCGCTTGTCCACCTCTAATCGTCTGAGCGCATCATCCGCAACTTTCGCATCGATAGCACCCCCACCACCAACAAGCGCAAAATCACTGACCCGACGCAGTAAACGTCCCGCAATTCTTGGAGTTCCTCTTGCTCTACGGGCGATTTCCATGGCACCGTCCTTGGTTATATCAACACTGAGAACACGTGCGGCGCGACTGACAATTTTCTCCAGATCATCGGGATCATAAAAATTAAGTCGTGTTGGAATTCCAAAGCGATCACGAAGGGGGGTGGTCAGAAGCCCCGACCTTGTCGTTGCCCCAACAAGAGTAAAGGACGGTAAATCAATTCGAACCGAACGTGCCGCCGGCCCCTCGCCAATGATAAGATCAAGGTGAAAATCCTCCATAGCGGGATATAATATTTCTTCTACTGCGGGGTTAAGGCGGTGAATTTCATCAATGAAAAGAATATCATTTTCTTCTAAATTAGTCAGCAATGCCGCTAAATCGCCGGATTTTGAAATCACTGGCCCTGATGTGGCTCTGAAATTAACCCCAAGCTCGCGGGCCATAATTTGAGCCAATGTGGTTTTGCCAAGTCCGGGCGGGCCGAAAAATAGCACATGATCTAGGGCTTTACCGCGCGTTTTTGCCGCTTCAATAAATATTTTTAAATTATCACAGACTTTGCGCTGACCAATAAATTCTTTTAGGGTAGCAGGGCGAATTGAGCCGTCAAAATCCTCTGAGCGCTCAGAGCCACTGACTAAACGATCTTGATCTTGGTTTTCGGTCATTTACCAAGCTCCTTAAGTCCCAAACGAATAAGCGTCGCCGCATCATCATCTGCGCCTTCTTTAATCACTTTTGTTACCGCCATATAAGCCTCTGCCTGTTTATAGCCAAGATTAGCAAGTGCCGAAATAGCATCGGCCATTGCATGAGAGGCCGCAGATGTATCGCCGCCACCCGAAGAAGGACTAAAGGCAAATTTTGCCACTTTGTCTTTGAGTTCATGGATAATTCGGGTTGCTAGTTTTGGGCCAACGCCGCTGGCACGACCAACTATCGTTTTATCCTGTGCAGCAATAGAATTAGAAAGCTCATCTGGCCCGACGGCCGATAAAATAGCAAGCGCCACTTTGGCACCGACCCCTTGGACAGTTTGAACAAGGCGAAACCAGTCCCGTTCCAACTCAGTAGCGAAACCAAAAAGATGAAAATGATCTTCACGAATATGGGTTTCAATCATCAAAGTCACATCTTCGCCAATTTCTTTTAAAGTGTTGAGCGTTCTTGATGAACAAAATATATGATAACCGACACCGCCCACATCAATGATGCACCAGTCTTCACCAAAACTGTCCAATTTTCCCCTTAATTTGGCTATCATTATTTTTTCCCTTTCATAATGATTTGCGCGCCGCGCTGACCAGAACTCCAATTCCCTTTATTTATAGCATCACTTAATCGTCCATGGGCGCCGCCGCTATGGGCATGACAAATAGCCACCGCCAAAGCGTCCCCTGCATCTTCCCCATTAATTTTAACTCCCGGCAACAATATGCCAAGCATGGCTTTAACCTGTTCTTTGCCCGCATGGCCCGCCCCGACCACGGTTTTTTTAATGTGGTTTGGCGAATATTCACTCACGGGTAACCCCGCCAAGGCGGGCACTAATAATGATATTCCTCGTGCTTGACCCAGTTTTAAAGTGGAATTGGGGTTTTTATTGACAAATGTTTCTTCTACAGCGGCCGAAACTGGCTGCCAATCGATGATAACTTGGCTTAAACCATCATATAGTTGCACCAAGCGTTCGGCCAAAGATAGCTCACTGTCGGTTTTAACAACACCATTAGCCACATGGCTAAGCCGCGACCCTTCAACGTCAATGATACCCCATCCGGTTTTTCGCAGACCAGGATCAAATCCCACTAAACGTTGTTTAGATGCGCTCACTCGCTCAACTTCTCCATCACAGCATCAGGGATATCATAGTTTCCATAAACATTTTGAACATCGTCCAAATCTTCTAGAGCATCTATCATTTTCATTAGTTTTGTCGCAGCCTCCAAATCAAGCTCAATGGTATTTTGCGCTTTCCAAATGAGCTTGGCTGAGTTTGGCTCTTCCTTTGTTGCCTCTACCAACGCTGTTGAAACCGTATTCAATTCTTCCATAGCACAGGTAATTTCATGAATATTTTCGTCTGTCTCAACATTATCTGCCCCTGCCTCAAGTGCCTTTTCAAACATATCATCTGCTGAAATTTTACTATCTTCAAATATAATCTCACCTACTTTTTCAAACTGGTAAGAAACACTACCAGCCTCGCCCATATTACCGCCATTCTTAGCAAATGCCGTACGAATGTCTGTGACAGCGCGGTTACGATTGTCGGTTAAGCTTTCAACAATGATTGCCGTCCCCCCCGGGCCAAAACCTTCATAACGGATTTCATCATAATTATCACTATCACTGCCCTCTGATTTTTTAATGGCGCGGCTGATATTATCTTTTGGCATACTGAGTGAGCGTGCGTTTTGAACCGCTAATCTAAGACGTGCATTTGAATCCACATCGGGTCCACCCATTTTTGCTGCAACCGTAATTTCTTTTGATAATTTACTAAATAATGAGGAACGTTTTTTATCCTGAGCGCCCTTGCGGTGCATAATATTTTTAAACTTTGAATGACCTGCCATCTTATTCTCTCTTAATTATATTAAAAACGTCCATTTTCTTGTATATTTCAACTACCAACCCTTGATAAACCAACGACTGGCATTTGTGAATAACTATTACGAAATATCGGGAAAAGTTTCAATAAGTCGCGAGCCCATACGGATAGGCTCGATCCGTGTTGCCAATCCTGTTTTATTATCTGACTGTACAAATACACCACATAATGTTCCCGGGCCGATGGCCGGACTAAATCGGTCACCACGCAATTTTTTGGTAAAACGATTGATGGGCTCAGCTTTATCCATACCGATAACACTATTATAATCACCGCACATACCAGCGTCTGTTTGGTAAGCTGTACCGCCATCAAAAATTTGGGCGTCTGCGGTTGGAATATGACTATGAGTGCCAACAACAAAGGAAACCCGACCATCAAGATATTGTGCCATGGCCATTTTTTCCGATGTGGCTTCTGCGTGAACATCAACCAATATAAAATCTACGCTCACACCAAGCGTGTGTTTTTTAAGTTCATTATCCACCGCCTTAAAAGGATCATCTAAAGGGTCCATAAACACCCTTCCCATAACATTAATCACCAAAGTGCGTCGTCCGCGTTTATCTTCGACAATAACCGACCCATTGCCCGGGGTGCCGCTTGGAAAATTTATCGGCCTGATCAAGCGTGGTTCTGTGTTGATATAGCTTTTTATATCCTTTTGATCCCAGACATGGTTGCCTGTTGAAATCACATCAATACCAAGATCAAGTAATTCTTTTGATATTTTTTCTGTGATCCCAAATCCTGCAGCGGCATTCTCGCCGTTAACGATAATGGCGTCAGGTTTTAATCTGTCGTTTATTTCCGGTAGCATTTGCGTTACTATATTACGGCCGCTTCGGCCTACAATATCACCTAAATATATAATTTTCACTTATTCAAACCTGTAAATTGTTTTTTCTGTTACCACCATGTCCAATTTTTGATCATGGTGATCTATTGGCAGCGGATCATGCTTTTGACCATCATAAGCTACACCAATCGCAATCAAATTTGGATTATTTTTTCGAAGTTGCTCTAATGTGCGGTCATAATAGCCGCCACCGTAACCCAAACGGTGACCATTTAAATCAAAAGCAAGCAACGGCACAATAACGATTTGTGGTATGACTTGCTCTTGGTCTGATTGCTTTGTGGCAAAGGGGCCATCTGATAATGGTGACTTTAAATCCCAGCTCCGAAATAATAAGGGCTGATCTTTTTCTTGTATAAAAGGTAAAGCAATCGGAAAATAGGCCGCATGTAATGCTTTTAATATTATTAAGCCATCAAGTTCGCTTTTAAGGGGATAATATCCGGCGATAAGCTTGACTTTATCAAGCGGGTCATCAAGCTCTGGCAACATGATCACTTTTGCCGCCACTAACCTTGCGGCCATCTCGTCATTATTAAAGAATTCTTCGCGTTTTTTTAAGGCCGTTTTACGTAAGCTATTTTTATCTGACATTTTATACTTTATTTATTTCTAACATTAAGGTGCGGGACCATTCGGCCGTAAACACTTTTGTATCCTCCAGAACCTAAAGTATAGGTGGGCACCGCGATAATAAGGCCACGGCCCAATCAGAGGCAGCTCCCAATAGAGAATTATCGCCCCGGGGATAAAATGGATTACCAACAAAACAGTACCCGCACCTCTATATGTAAGACCTCTTGAAGAAAACGGCAATGGCAAGTTACAAATGATCTTCACTTTATTGTTAACAAATTATGTCAATTAATCTACTCTCCCTTAAAAAAGAGCAATTTAAAAACACAATTAAAAATACAAAGGCATAAAGTGAATGAATGGTTCGGGCGCAAATAATCATATTCCTCATATTATTCATATCTTCCCCTCCTTTGGTCGCGGTGGTGTACCTATAAAAATTTGCACAGCCATTAATCACTTTGCAAATGCAGCAAAGCATAGCATTATTTCAACAAATGATGATTATGGCAGCCAAAGTATTCTCGATGATGACCTTGATGTTACTGTGCTTAAATTAGAAGGCATAAACGATGGGTCTTTGTTTAGTCGCTTGAAGAAATACCGCCATTTTTTAAAGAATTCCCATGCTGATCTGCTGATCACTTATAATTGGGGATCCGTCGAATGGGCCCTTGCCAATAGCTTTGGGCCGATCATGCGGCATATTCATGTGGAAAGCGGCTTTGGTCCTGACGAAGCAACCGCCACACTAATGCACCGTAATTTATTTAGAAGATTTGCCATCCGTAATATTGATTTTCTTTCTATTCCATCACATACGTTAAAAACAATTGCCCAAACAAAATGGAAGGTGGCGGCGGATAAAATAAAATATATTCCCAATGGTGTTGATATTGAAAAATATTCCACATGCAAGACAATATCTAATATTGAAGGCTTTAATAAACAAGATGACGAAACCATTATCGGTACAATCGCCCCTTTAAGGCCAGAAAAGAATTTATCCAGACTAATCAATGCCTTCGATCAAGCAATCCTTCAAAAACCTACATTAAAAATGCGCCTGATGATAATCGGTGAAGGGGTGGAGCGACCAAAATTA
>ERZ890510.448-NODE-448-length-32223-cov-7.448396_pt1 | contig 32223 bp, 27 predicted proteins | sample MGYA00521265_ERZ890510 | MGnify/ENA primary metagenome ERZ890510 (study PRJEB32303, sample SAMEA104408624) | aquatic metagenome | biome: Brackish water; feature: Chemocline; material: water | place: Baltic Sea | collected 2014-10-26T21:54:00 | depth 110 m ... | reverse complement strand
GTTTGCGCTCATACGCCTCGCCCATTTCTTTGAAATAGTCATCGTCCATTTCAAAAGCTTCGGCAACTCCATGCTGAAGCGGGGTAGGGGCGCAAATATAGATTAAATCAGAGAGCAAGCCCATTTTTGAGATAATGTTTGCCGGACCAACAGCATAACCCAACCGCCATCCGGTCATATTGTAGGTTTTGGAAAAGCCTGACAACGTTATAGTGCGTTCAAATGCACCAGGGATCGATGCTAAGGAGATGTGCTCCCGGTCGTCATAGAGCATGTATTCGTAAATCTCGTCGGTGATTGCGAACAAATCATGCTTCTCCAAAATCAAAGCGATCCTATTCAGTTCTGCACGGGACCAAACCTTTCCACTCGGGTTTCCGGGGGTATTGACGATGATCGCTTTGGTTCGAGGCGTAATTAATGCCTCCACCGCGTCAAAATCAATATTCCAATCAGGTCCTGAAGTCCGAACAAATTTCTGATTGGCACCCATTACAGTTAGCAAATTGCAGTGATAACCGTAGTATGGCTCAAACACAATTACTTCGTCTCCCGGGTTAAGTAACGTAAACATCGCCGTAACAAATGCACCAGTCGAGCCCACTGTTACCATAATCTCGTCAGTTGAGGTGACAGGAATATGATTGTATTCGACCGCTTTTTTCAGGAGAGCCTGACGTAATTCAATGATTCCGCCATAATGGGAATAAATGGATTGATCTTCGTCTATTGCTTTGTGTGCTCCGCGTTTGATTGGGTCGGGAGTGGGCATATCACATATGCCTTGGCCCAGATTAATTCCATCTCTTCCCTGAAGAAGTAACGTTATCGCTCTAATATTACTTTGCGCAAGGTGATCCGTACGGTCTGCTAATGGCTTCATGTCAATTGTAGGTCAATTGTAGGTCAATTGTAGGTCAATTGTAGGTCATTTGTTGGCAGAAGTGCCTGTGATCCGTCGGTAAAGTGTGCCCCAAGAATCAAAGTCGGTCTGATACGAGATCCCAACGCCTGTTGTGTTGGTGAGTTCGGAAGTTTCCAAAATGTCACCTTCCCGCCTGAAGAATACCTCGATGGAAACCCGGGGACTCATGCGTATTTCTACGACGAATTCTCCCTGCAATCCCTCGTTAGCGCGCAGGTTTTCGGTAGCCCGGGCGCCCTGATAAACTCCCTCACCTCTGATTATCAATCGTTCATCCAATAGTCGCAGTGCAACGCCGTAGGTAACATCGAGGTCAGCTGCACTTTCGCCCAATAACCCAAACGTAAAATCAACGTTCGGGAGCGCTTCGTTCAAGAACCGATTCAACTGAGCAGAAACAAGTTGGGATACACTATTAAATGCCAATTGACTTCCTGAATCGGATGTGATATTGTCTGTAGTAAGTTGGAATGTATTTGTTAATAGCACGCTCGTCGCGTATTCAGTTGCTCTATCTGGCTGGTTCAATTGCGCTTCAAGAGCTTGGTAGTCACCCAAGACATTTTGATTTGCCCTATCTATGCTAAGAGACAAATCAACTAGAGGGGAGGTAACAGTACCTGAAATTTCAAGATTAACAATAAGAGGGATTAAACCCGTGGCTTGAGCATCAGCCCCTGGAAGGCCACTTCTGGAGGCGCGCGTCCGATATGACGCGGGAATATCAAGCATCGCATTTACAGGGTCACCGTTCCAGGTTATGGTACCGCCTTCCTTAATATTAAATTTTCGAAAGAACAGCTCTCCGGCTGTAAAGAGATAGTCGCCCCCACTTACGGCCAATTGACCAAAGGTCTGAAATGAATCATCTCCGCGTATCAACTGAACCGTTCCAGTACTTTTTGCATTTATTACGTCGCCGAGTAGCGGGTCAATTACCAAATGCACGGTGGAGCCTTCCGGTGCAAATAATGACAGGTCTAGATTTAAACCGTCTAGAAAACGGCGTTCCGAGGTAGGCCTATGGGCCAAAATGAACCTACGTCGGGACAATTGTTTGAAATCGGGAATGAAACCTAAGGAGTCTTCAAAAACGATAAAACTTTCGTCGGTTTCCGATAATTCCTCTCCGACCGGAATAAACAGTTCGGAGTTTGACCTTGTGACGGCGTTCGGTGAGTACAACAACGCATCGTTCAGCGGGCCGTTAAGAGTAATATCTCCGCTTGCCCAAAGAAAGCCATAAAAAGGTAGGCTCCGTGAGGCAGCAACGTTCATGATTTGTAGTTCTTGAAGACGGCCCGATATATCGAGGCTGAAAAATCGGTATCGATTGAATAATATTTTACCGGAAATGTCTGCTCTGCCTCCTTGGTCATCTAAAATGCGGGCCGAGTTAAGATGAATGGCCTCCTCATCAATGTGAACTTGCCCGTCTAATTTGTATCGGCTTTGAGTAATTGGTACGGAAAAATTGCCATCCAAGATGCCTAAATTAAGGTCGAATAGAGGATGCGAGAGTGACCCTTTGATCGAACCATCGCCAGAAACGTATCCTGAGACAGATTCGATGGCGTCATTAAAAATGTATTTAAGGAAAAACAAGTCTGCCCGGTCGATGTCCACAAAAAGATCAATCATTCCCTGTTCGGACTTGTCCACGCTTGGCAATCTAAGTTTTCCTGAAAGGGTAAGGCTGTTTTCAAATTTTTCGCCCGGTAGTTCCGTTCCCAAGAGGATGGCGGGTCGGTCTGCTGGAAGTGGAGACAAGGTCAACAACACCGACGCATCCGGTGAGGCCGACGAATACGAGCTTTGTATCTCTAGATCTCCCAAAATTCGAAAATCGAGAGCGAACGAGGAAACGTTCACTCGTCCAGCTAACTTTGGACGACTAAGTCCGCCTGAAAAGGCTAGCCGAGTTGTCAGAATTCCGCCGAGTGTAGGGTTAATGTCAGCGAATCCAGATAAAGCTCTAAGCGAGATCTCGTTTAGAGCTACGGTCAAACTATCCGAAGGCTGGGAAGAAAAGATGCCGTTAGCAAATACGACTTGGTTCGACGGTCCAGCCGGAGTATTAAATCGAAGGCCAAAATCAGACAGGGAAGTGGCATCGCCAAAAAATTTAATGACGGCCGGTTGTTCTATTTCCCAACTTCCGGACTTGGTTGAGATTTCCAGCGCCGTCAATTTTGCTTCGTTGTACCGATCTCGATTCGCGATTTCAAACGAAACAAGTAAACTGTCAATACTTTCGGTCCCTTTGCTTTTTGCTATAATTGAACCAAATCGGTCTTCATATTCCGAGGACAAGATCGTGTGACGAAGCGAATTTGAACCCACGCGAATCGAATCTGAATCTATCGTCACAGACCATGCGAGCGACCGAGAAATGGAGGTTTTCCTTCCCGCCTTAAGGGAAAGAGTCCCTTTTGAACCAAAAACCGCACTCGAGCCTCTGGATCCTGTCAATTCGTCTATGTCAGTATGAATCTGGACCGTGTCTGGAGACATGAGCCATTTGCTTGTAAGTCTGGTTTGACCTTTTAAGGACGACCATCGAGGGGATAACTGTGAAAACATTCTGCCATCAAGGACTTCAATTTGCATCGTTGCAGAAAGCGGAGCTTTGTACCCTCCAAGCACAAATGCAGTCCGTGCATCCTCCCACGTTAATAAGTCTTCAAGTGCAGATTCTGGAAAAGAATCTATTTGTTGTGAGTCTGCATACATCGTTTTGTTGAATTCAGATAAAGCGGTTCCTTTCAAACCGGAAATCCAAGACGAAGCCAATTTGCTCCAAACCGGCACAGAACCCGTCCCGTTTACAAGGATTGTAGCAAAATCAGAAGTAAAGGACAGCAGTGGTTCAGCGTTGGTTGCCGGTTTTCCAAAATCAATTTTTGAATCAAAGGGGGATATGGTTGTCGTTTCGCCAGTCATTGTGACCCAAGAAGAGTCAACGCCTATGCTTATGGAACCTTCAAAGTTATCATTCCACTCTAAACTGGCTGACGCTTCAATTTGGCCATTAAATTCCGTTTGAAGATCGGATTTGCCCAAGAGCGCGCCAAAATTTGAGTCAGTGAATCGGGAAACGAATTGTACCCAAGGTTTATCAGTTAAGATGATATCACCCTCGACATCAATTTTACTGTTTTGATCTGTCAGGACAAGCCTTCCACCAATGTTCTGCGGCTCTACATCCAAATCAAATTCCACCTGACCAAGACGCCTGGTAGTCCATTTTAAATCATTTATAGTACCAGTTACGGACGTGTAAATTTTGTCAGTATCGACGGTATATCCGTTGGCTCGGAAGGTACCAGAGATGTCGCTTTTCAATTGAGGCCTTGCCGTCCACGCAGCAAGGTCAATTTGTCTGGCCTGTAGCGAAATTTGATGAGACAACGAATCAAGAGAACCCCCAAGGAGAACGGACCCTGACAATTCGCTTCCTTCGGAGTTGAGCTCGAAGCTGCCTCTGCCCTCCAAAGATTGAACTATCGTGTTTTGAAGTTCAACAACTCCCTGGACATATGCCGATACTGTAAAAGAAGGGGCTTTTATCGTCTTTTCAATACTGTACTTTGGTAGCAACTCGCTAAGATCGCTTGTCAAAATGAAGCTATTTGCAAGGGAAAGGTCCAGTACCAGCGTTCCCGGATATCCGGTAATCGTCCCTGCGACTTCGACCCCCGTTTCATTTTTTCGCAGTCGTACCCAAGACACGATTAACTCAGAAAGAGGTCCCTGAACGTAAGCGGAAAAGGAGGCCGATCCCCGAAGAGGAGAATTTGGGAAAAGAAGATTTAATTGATCAAAATTAACGTTATCAGATTCGACTTCAATCAAAAAAGGAGGATATTGCGTCTCATTCAAATCAGACTTTAAGTCCCAAAAGCCGGTAAGCGACAAATCGGTTGAACCAATTAAAACCGCAAATTGGTTAATAGTAATCCTTTCGTTTTTGATTAGAAACTGGCTCTCTCCCGATTCAATAACCATATTTGGGTTTCTTAAATGCCCAGAGACCCTAAGAATATCTATTTGTTTACCCTCTTCGGAGAAATCAAGGTTTGCTCGTATCGAGACTCCATCCACTGATGAATTACCAACATCAAAAAGAGAACCAGACGCAACCAATTTATTAATAGGCATTGGAGATCGGGTAGCAATTTGGCCATTTCGAATTTCAAAGGCGACGCCTTTCAAATTCCATTCTGATTCTGCTTTGTCTTCTGATTCCAAGGTATCCGAACGGACGAAAACACGTGCTAGGTTCGTATCTCCATTTTGATCGAATTCAATGAAAAAATTCGGATTTATAAGGATTAATTCATGTAATGAAAACTTTTTTCGTAGTAAGTGGGTCCATTTGGGCCTGATTATCATGGAATCGATTTTTATCACCGTCAATCCACTAGGGTCCCGAACCTCTATATTGGTGGCGAACAAGGTGTTCAACAGATTTCCAGTCAATCCGCCAATCTGTAACTGACCAGCAAATCTACCTTCGAACTGCGCTTCAATTTGTCGACCCAATTCATCGCGGCCCACCTGGGTTCTGGTGGCAGCAAAAAAAAGCACAATTAAGGCAAAAACGGCCCACAAGATTGTGTGGAGGGTTTTTTTTGAGATATGTGTTAAAAAGTTTCCGAACAAAGCCATTTCGTCCGATTAAGGTCGTCCGAGCGCAAAAGAAATTGCGGCATCGATATCTGAAACGGTGACATCATCCGTCGTGTAGGCCTCGCCGATCTGACGAAGGAGTACAAAATGGTTGCGTTCTGACACTTTTTTCTTATCGGTAGACATTGCCATACGAATGTCTGGGATGCCAATGGAAGATGGAATTTGTGGGCTAAATAGTTGAGATAACATAGCCTGAGCGCGTGTATGCTCAAGTTTTCTATTAAATCGTCGGGACATAAATAATGCAGCCTTCATTCCCAAGATTACGGCTTCACCATGAGTGAACACACCATACCCAAAGGTTTTTTCAAGTGCGTGCCCAAACGTATGGCCAAAATTTAAGAGTGCTCGTTTTCCGTGTTCAAGTTCGTCTTCTGAGACGACGACTGCTTTGATTGATGCAGCTCGATAGATCAGATCGGGTACCACTCGCGGATCTCTTGCGACGATCTGACGCATTTCAGCTTCAATCCAAGCAAAAAAGCTTTCATCATTAATGAGGGCGTGTTTTACAACTTCCGCCAGTCCGCTAGACCATTCGCGCCGTGGAAGCGTGAATAACAGTTTCGTATCAATCAAGACCAATTTTGGCTGATGAAACGCACCAATTAGGTTTTTGCCTTCGGCATGATTGATTCCGGTCTTCCCGCCAATTGCACTATCTACTTGTGCAATTAAAGAAGTCGGTATTTGAACGAATGGCAGACCACGAAGAAGAGTGGATGCAGCGTAACCGGCCAAATCCCCGATAACTCCACCACCAAGAGCGAGTACCGGAGTCTTCCTATCAATATTCCAAGCTAGGGCTGCGTCATAAATGGCGTTCAGGTGGCTAGCAGACTTTGTTTTTTCTCCCGGTGGAAGGGCCAAAACAAATGGATCCCAGCCATCAAGTTGAAGGGTTCCAACTAATGCGTTTCGATAATGCGCTGCGACGTTAGTATCGGTAATAATTAAACATTTGCCAGGTCGCAATCCGACATCGCGCATCTTTGCCGGAAGCGTTTGCAGAGGAGAAAATATAAGATCATATCCCCGGCTTCCGAGCAAGTCGATACGGATAGGTAGTTCTTTGTTTTGAAGTAACATTTCAACAACAAAAATGGACGCGAAAGAGTACTTTTAAATGCGTTTTGGAAGATACGGAATCTATACCCGCAGTTCAGCCAAATGATCGATAAGGCGTCTGACTTCTACCACGTCGTCGACCCGAAACATTATTGGGTTTCAAAACACCAATAAACGAATCACGAGCCAATACCGCCGTGCGTCTTGGCGATTCGACATCGCCCGCATTCAACATCGCCCTATATTGCACTTCCTCTCTATACCACACTTCCCCTTATGTGTTTGATCGCATTTTCTTTTGATCCCGACGCAGACCAAAAATTACTCGTCTTTGCCAATAGAGACGAATTTTACGAACGGGAGGCGTCACAGGCTGGTTTCTGGCCAGATCAACCGGGATTACTGGCAGGTCGGGATCTAGTAGCAGGAGGGACTTGGTTGGGCGTGCATTCATCGGGGCGATTTGCTGCGGTTACCAATTTTCGAGAGCCGGGGGTTGAAGTTCAAAATGCCTTGTCAAGGGGACGAATGGTCACTGAATTCCTGACGGAGAAATTGGATTCGAATGCCTTTTTAAGTGCATTACAAGATGATTTTACCCGGTACAATGGATTCAATTTGATCGTTTATGATGGTGAAAAACTTGGTTATTGTTCTAATAGAGCTCCATTTGGGCCACAATTGTTGAAAAAAGGAATTTATGGACTTAGTAATGACCTCTTAGATTCACCCTGGCCCAAGGTGACGCGTGCAAAACAACGCCTGGAAAATGCAGTTTCATCTTCCCCAAATGCAGATTCGCTTTGGTCTGACCCGTCGACACTCGGTCTTTTGGGCGATCCTTCGAAGGCTCCGGACAACGAGCTTCCTGACACTGGAGTAGGCCTCGAACTCGAAAGAACGCTTTCTGCGATGACGATTCAATCGCCTAATTACGGCACCCGTTGCATGACCATGGTGGGACTTTGGCAAAATGGAAGTATCCGTTTTGCAGAGAAGACCCTACATCCCGTAGGATTGGACGCCGCTATTTTGCAATTCGAAATTCAACCACGGATGGATCACCTCGATGATGAGCCGTCCACTAAGTAACTGAGCTTCCGTATGACCATAAATTCTAAGCTCTCGGCAGATACGCACTCTGTTTCCATTGAGATAGGTCGCGATCACTTTGCTACACACATCATGGCCGATGGTCACGCGTTCATCGCGGATGAACCGGAAGATCTCGGCGGCACTGATCTGGGTGCTACTCCCAAAAACTTGCTTCTATCAGCATTAGGGGCCTGTATTGCCATAACGGTACGAATGTATGCCGATAGAAAAGGTTGGCCATTGGAAGGCATCCGATTGGAATTGAGTCAAACATTAGTGCAAGCCAGTGATTGTGTCGATTGTGGTTTGCCTGAAGACGCAAAAGGCCGGGTAAATGTCCTTGACTATAAAGTCCACTTGACAGGCGAGGAATTGACTCCCGAAATGATCGAGAGGATTATGGACATCACAAAACGTTGCCCTGTTCACCGTATTATTATGGATCAAACGGTAATTAGAGCAGAGCTCGCGAGTACTTAATAGGATCGCTGAACTCCAAGTCCTGGATGGGAGGGCAGTCCAATCACTCCTGAATCAAATGTTAATCCTTTAAAAGGATCGTTTGATAAGTGAAGCTGGCCGTCCAAATCTAAAAAATCGACCAGTGCTCCAAGATGTGCGGCGGCCGTCAGAGCAACGGAAGACTCTATCATACACCCGAGCATAACACTCATGTCCAGAGATCTGGCCAGGTGAATCATCCTTTGAGCCTGCCGAATGCCTCCACACTTGGTCAGTTTAATATTTATTCCTGAAATAGCGCCAGCCAATTCGATAACGTCTGAGGGGCCTTGAACACTTTCATCCGCAATTAAAGGTATCGTGTTGTTAGGCAATAGCCGATTTAGCAGGTGCCATTCGTCGTTATCAACAGGCCGAATGGGTTGCTCGATGAAAACCAAATCTACGTCGGCTAAGGCCGTAATTAGATGAACGGCCTTGTCAATTTGCCAACCACCATTGACATCAACGCAGAGATGCCCTCGAAACTGGGCTCGAGCCCGCCTAACAATAGCTTGATCGAATTCGGGGTCTCCAGATCCAAGTTTGAGTTTCAGAAAAGGGAAATGCAAAATGGGAGCCAGATGCTCGTCCAATTCAGCTAAACTTAAAGGAATAGGCAACGCGTACGAGCTGACTGGAATACGTCGCTGACTTAATCCAAATAATTGATAGAGCGGATGACCAAGTCTCTGACCCCAGATGTCGTGGAGAGCCATATCTATGGCTGCGAGGGCAGGGCTGGGGCCTTCTGGAAGCCGATCAATGATTGCCACTAAGTCAAAAGGTTCAGTTAGCAATGCCTCTTCTAAAAGATCCGAAACAGATTCCACATACTCTTTAACGTCAGAAAAGGTGGTGGGATAATAGGGAGGAAGAGCAGCCTCCCCAATTCCAGATCCAATTTCCACTAACGCGTTATTACGAACCGTGCTCGTTCCGTGAGCAATTCGAAACGGGTGCTTTAATTCTAGTGGAAGTGGTGAAACTCGGATCATACTCTTAAATCCAGGACTATTCCTGCTTCTTGGCCAGAATAGGCAAAGGGAGTTAACCGGCTGCCTATAAAAGCCGCCATTTCTTCGGCAGAAAATAAATTTGGAAAAGAAATTCTATTCTGATTCAGTCCATATTGAGGGTAACCATCCAGCCACTCAGAATGTCTAACATGTCGAAATTCAGAAGATTTGGGCGAGACACTATGTAGAGCTTGAACAGATGACAATCGATGTTCTAGATGGCTGAACTGATAACAAGATGGGCATGTTTGGGACAACACGTTTCCAAATTCATAAGCAGATTGAAGATCTTCCGATTGAGAATAAGCCACAGACAATCCCAATGTATCGGAGTGAACCCTACTACCAAATGATCTGCGATCACACCCATTGACGACTAAGGAGACCTTAGAATCGCACTTTTTGGGCTGGTGTCGATGAATGGCTAACGCAAGAGCAGTCGCAAAAATTACTTCATCGTTTGGCGGATCTTGATCGGTTCCTATTTGAATTACTGGGACCAAGCCTTCAAACTGACCGAGCAGTTCCGGTAAGATGTCTACATACTTGAAAAAGGCCGAAAGAGAGAGATCGAGAAAAGGGCCTACTGTTTTTACCGCGCCAGCGTCGGTAACTGCTTGATGAATAGCCTCTGAAATGGATAAAACTTCCGTAATGTCGTGGCCTGGCCACAAATTGGTGGAATCACGTATCGCGACTTCTAGCTTTGGAACTTCTGCAAGTCCCAATAAATCGGCTGTATCAATGATCCGAGAATGAAGTTTCTCTAAGCATCTACGTATTTCATCATATACGTGAGAACGCTGCGAAGTGGAGCGACGACTCGCACATTTTGCAACTGAAATGGAGCACTGAACGGCAGGAATAAGCGCATGAGACACAACTCGAGCCTCTTGAGCACGAATAAACAGCCGCTCGGCGGCAATCTCGACTTCCTTGGAAGTCGGATTACCGCCGAGCGTTGCTATAGCAGAATCAACAAAGACATTAAAATCAGGCTGTTGCATATCCTTTTGGGTAGTAGCCTGAACATACTACCCAAATAGGATTGACTCCAACAGAATATGTGATTTATTCGGGTTTAGTAAGGGCGGTTAGGAAGGAGCGTAGTACAGTAGATCCGTCCGGGTTTTGGGAGGTACGGTAGGCACGAAGTAGAAATGTCTCACCTTTTGGTACATTTTCATAGGCTGAAAGAAAATCAGCCTTCGTTTCAATGGGTTTGCGGTCTATTTCAGAAACAATGTCACCTGGACGAAGGTCACCCTCTCGGAATGCCAAACTGTTCGGATCGACGCTGTTCAAAAACACACCTTTTATGGGTTCTGATGATTGTACGTTTAGGCGTTCAAGGTCTTGCTTGGTCACTGCGTCCAATTGAATTCCAAGATTCGCGACCACATCTTTTTCACGAGGCTCTTTCACGATTGGATTAACATCCACATCACTAAAAAAGGCGCTCCTTTTTCCAAGTTGAACGACGACCTTACGGCGGATATCATCTCGGGCGATATCGAGATCTACTTTTTGCCCGGGGGGTAAGTTGGCAATGGTCGTTCTGAGTTCATTAAAATCATTTAAGACAATCCCATCAATTGCTACAATAACAAAGCCTTCTTTGAGGCCAGCTTCATCAGCTGGGCCACCAGAAGTTGAAGCAACATGGATACCTTTTTGAAAGCGACCTTAGTTCTTTAAGGCCTCCAAAAGGCGATCATGAATGCCACCAAACCCACCATTGCTCATAATCAAAGCCACATCCCCTGGACGTACTTCTTTTAAGATCAGGGGCAATAATCCATCGGCCCCTTCAGCCGCTTCTGTTGGAATACCTGTGTGTCTTATTCGAGCGACTAAGGCATCAATATCTAGAAAGTCTTCTTTTCGATCGTTGTGCCTGAAGGGAGGTTTGCTTAGAAAAACAGCTCCCGCTTGAGAAAAAGCATTGGCGTATCCTTCCTCGAATACTTTACGTCGACTGGAATTGGATCTGGGTTCAAAAATGGCTACGATTCGGCGGTCCGGCCACCGTTCGCAAGCAGATTGCACGGTGGCATTTACGGCGGTTGGATGATGAGCGAAATCATCAACTACGATGATTCCAGCTTCTTCGCCCCGGATCTGTTGGCGCCGTTGGATTCCTTGGAATGATCCGAATCCGGCCACGATGTCCTCAAATGATAACCCTTCTTCAAACGAAACCGCCGCAACGGCCAGTGCATTTTGGAGATTATGACGACCACTTAGAGGGAGCCACGCGCGGCCTACAATAGTGTCTTTGTAGACCAAATCGAATCGCTGGCCGTCGCTACCTGTCTTAATTTTTACAGCGGTTACATCAACATCTGAAGAATCAATGCCATACGTCAGTGTTCTACATTTTAAGTCGCTACTGCTTAAACGGCGAACTTCTGGATCGTCAGTGCAAAGTACCAAAAGTCCGTCGGGTGCAATGAGGCCCGCAAATGCTCCAAACGCTTCTCGATAATCTTCCATCGTCGCATAAATATCGGCATGGTCAAATTCGATCGAGGTCACTACGGCCACTGAAGGCTTATAGTGCATAAATTTGGGCTGTTTGTCGAAATAGGCCGTGTCATATTCATCCCCTTCGATGATGAAATGCCGACCGGTACCTACTGCATAACTGATATCGTCATTGTTCATCACACCACCGACCAAAAAACCAGGGTCTAACCCACTTTTTCGGAAGACATGTGCCATCAAGCTTGTGGTTGTCGTTTTGCCGTGGGTCCCGGTTATTACGATGGATCTTTTATCACGAATAAAAAAGTGAGCTACTGCCTCGGGAAAGGACATTTGAACCAGTCCATGATCCCGTGCGAAGGCCGCTTCTACATGAAGGGGAGTGCACGCATTTCCAATTACGGTCAAATCTGGGGCATCGGCTAAGTTGGCTTCCGAAAAACCTTCAAATACGGGAATATTCATTTCAGCCAATCGGTCGCTCATAGGAGGCCAAGTCGCTGAGTCTGAACCGCTTACTTGATATTTTGCCTGATGAAAAAGTCCGGCTAACGAACCCATGCCAGTGCCACAAATCCCGACCAAATAAACAGACCGGATGTCCTCTGCACTCGGGACATCCGGCCGGTCGAAAATTCGTAGGTGTGCATCAGGGAAGTCAGAAAGAGAACGCATACCTAGTCACTAGTTACTTGTTGTGGAACGCTCCTGTCAGTGCGCTTCTGAAGATACCACAGCATCGGGACCTTTTAACGCTAACTGCAAACGCTCGGCGAGGGAATCAAAGACTGAATACATCACAGGGACTATAACCAGCGTCAAAAAAGTCGCAAACGTTAAACCTGAAATGATTGCAGAGCCCATTGGGCCCCAAAACTGCGTGTTTTGAGATCCAAACTGGAAATTCGGGCTGAGGTCTGTTAGCAGTCCAACAAAATCGACATTGATACCAAACGTAAGCGGTATTAGTCCGAGTATTGTGGTCGTCGCGGTAAGAAGAACTGGGCGTAGTCGAGTGGCACCTGCCTCAATAATTGCTTCTCGCTTAGAAATCCCACGGCCTCGAAGTTGCATCATGTAGTCGATGAGTACAATGTTATTGTTCACCACAATGCCAGCCAGAGATATGACTCCGATAAAGGTCATCAACCCAAACGGCGTCCGAGTCAATATTAGGCCCAAAATGACGCCAATTAGACTAAAGCCAACTGCCACCATTATAATAAAAGGGGACGAAACGTGGTTAAACTGCGCGATCATGATCATGAAGATCAGAGATACGCCCACTAACATTACGATAGACAAAAACTCAAAGCTTTCAGCTTGATCTTCGTTTTCTCCCGTGTAGCTCATCGTGTACCCAGGCGGCATATCCGCTTCGTACGCAGCGAGATACGTCTGAACTTGTGTTAAAATGTTGGCGCTGTTGTACCCAGGTGCCACATCCCCGGTAACGAGAGCAACTCGGGCCAAATCTAGGCGGGTTACACTTCCTAAGCCGCTTCCAATTTCCAAGTCGGCAACAGAAACCAAAGGGATTTGAACGCCCTCTTCAAGAATTGAAAGATTGCGAAGGCTTTCAAGCGAAGCGCGATCCTCCTCCCGAAGTCGAACAATAATATCATAGTCGTCTTCGCCGTCTCTGAATTTTCCCGCTTCAATGCCGTTGACAGCGGCCCGAACGGTAGTTGCAATCTTCCGGGTTGAAATGTCGAATCGAGCTGCTCGTTCGCGATCAATCACAACCTTCATTTCAGGACGGCCAAAGCTCAAGTTGTCCTGAACATCCACCAATCCAGGGATACTTTGCGTTTCAGAAGCATTTCGCAACTTGCTCCGTACGTCAAGAACAATTTTTGTTATGATTGCAAAATCCGGGCCTGTGATTTCAATATTAACTGGTGGTCCCGTTGGGGGGCCGCCTTCGTCCTTGCTGAAGGTGATTTCAGCACCCGGGATACCCTGCAATTGGCCCCGAATGGCATCCATGGTCTCAAAACTGTCTTCAACTCTGTCCTTGTAGTCAACTAGATTTAACGTAACTCGGGAACGCTCCGGACTCGGTGCCCCACCACCGAACATAGCGTTCGCGCTTACACCCACATTCACCAGCATGTTTTTAACATTTTCACGAGCATTTTCATTGCCCGTCAAAAGATTTTCGAGTCGCCTACGGGCTTCCTCTGCTAGTTCGTTAGAGGCGTCAAGATTCATACCCAGCGGCCCTTCTGCCGTGACCATGATTTGACTAGGTGAGGTGTTTGGGAAAAATTCCACCCCAGTCGGAGCCATGGCGAACATAAAAATGATCAGAATTAACGAGCCGATAGAACCATTTAGGAGAATGGCTCGATTGTCCGTCAATATCAAGTGTTGTTTTGTAACAAATAGTTTTCCAATGAAGCCGGCCAGCACAACCAAACCAGGAAAGACCATCAATTCCGTTGCAGTGATTAGGTCAACATCTTTGTCCAGAAGCCACATTAGGGTCAGAAACGATGCGGAGACAATTGCGAAAAGGATTCCTCCCTTGATACTACCTGACTTCCCAAGCATAAGAGCTTCAAGCGTATGGGCTAGAATACCCAGAGTGCCTACCAAAAGAAGAATCCCGCCTGGTACTAAAAAAACGAGGCCTGAGGTCTGACCAAGCCCTGACGAGACGAGTCCTCCAACAATCAACAACGAAAAGCCGATGGTGAAAGCTCCCAGAGCAGCCGTATTGCGAGCCAAAGCTCGTTTAGGCGTGTAATCTCGCTCAAGCATCCATAACAATACTTTTCGATACTTCTCAATAAACCGCGGAAGTCCTTTTGAGATGAATCGATCTCCAACAGGCTTAAAGATTCTCCGGTGTAAAAACATGACTAATGGCACGCCAACAACAAATACGACCAGTGTTTTCCAATTTGCAATTCCTAAGGTTAACCCTAGAACCGCAATGACTGCCCACGTTATTTTTTTTGCAAAAGGAGTTCTAGGAGCGTCTACTTCACCTTCCAGTCGGATAAAAATGCCCGTAAACACTGGATTAATGATGATTGCCACAAAAAGCGAACAAAGGAGGGTAATAATCAGAGTTAGTGGCATCCAACTCATAAATTCGCCAATCATCCCAGGCCAAAACAACATTGGGAAGAAAACAGCAACGGTTGTCAAGGTAGATGCAATAACTGCTCCGGCTACCTCCGCCGTACCTTTTTTTGCGGCGTCAAAGCGTGAGTGGCCTTCCTCTCGATAACGGAAAATATTCTCCACAATGACGATGGCGTTGTCCACCAGCATTCCGAGGGCAATGATCATGGAGAATAGGATGATGAAATTCAACGTGTATCCCATCGCCTGAAAAACAGAGAATGAAATAAACATAGATAGGGGAATTGCCATCCCAACTAGCGTCGCATTTCGAGCTCCTAAAAAGAACAATAAAACGGCAATAACGAAGATTAGGCCACTGATAATGTTGTTTTCAAGGTCTTTAATCAGTTCTTGGACAAATACCGATTGATCCCCGGTGATAATAATCTGGGTGCCCGACGGAAATATGAAGGCATCCATTACTGCTCCTACTTGATCGACGGTCTCTAAAATATTATCGCCTGAGCGCTTTTTGACGTTTAAGCTGATTACCGGTAGGAGGGCAGATTTTTCGCTAGAAAGTGTTCGAAGGTTATCGTTTTCGTCTTCCTCTTTAAAGATGGCTAGTCTGGAATAGGATGTTCGCTCTTTAAATCCAAACTCAACTGTTGCCAAATCGCGAATGTAGATAGGTACGTTGTTTGGACTTTTAATGACTAAGTTTTTCAACTCTTCAGGGTCAGTTATTTCACCGTTCACCCGGATTAGAAAGTTCGACTGGTCGACATCAATTGACCCGCCCGGTAGGTTGGTGTTTTCATCCGCAATAGCATTAACGACGTCACGAAACGTAAGATTATATCCTTGCATTAAGGATAGATCAACATCGATTTGAATTTCGCGGTCGAGTCCGCCAATTAAATCGACGGCAAGTACACTTGGGATCGACTCCAATACGTCTTGCAACTCTTCCGCTATAGACTTCAGTCTGGTCAGCGGATAAGGAGCCGACAAATTAATGGTGAGAATTGGAAATTCAGAGAAGTCGATTTCACTGACCATAGGTTCGTCGACGTCAGAAGGGAGTTCCGACTTTGCGACGTCCACCTTGTCCCGAACTTTTGCAAAAGCATCGTCAATTGAAATGTCGGGTTCAAATTCAACCACGATACTAGAAACACCCTCTGTCGATGTAGACCGAATGGCTTTTATACCATTAATGCTTTGTACTTCTTTTTCAATTTTCTGAGTAATCAACGACTCGACGTCGTCGGGAGACGCTCCGGGATATATTGTCGTAACTACAATATTCGGGACCTCAATAGAGGGATTGGCTTCTTTGGGGATGGTTATATAACTATAAATCCCGCCCATTGTGAGCACTAGCGTCAAAACGAGAACGGTCGTTCTATAGTCGATAGCCGTGTTGGTAATTTTCATAACCGGTTCAGGTTTTAATTTGGTCTAATTGATGGATGAGGGAGGAGCGGATTACGATGCGTCCGCTACGATCTCGACCAAATCTCCTTCGGAGACCAAGGATTGTCCCACGGTTATTACACGATGTCCTTCTTCAAGTCCGCTAGTTATCACGATTCTTCCGTCATACCAAGCACCCGTTTCGACATGAATCAACTTTGCCACTTTCTTCGAGCCTGATTCGTCCACTACATAAACACTAGATCCGTTTTCATCCAAAATGACGGATGTTTGAGGTAGTACAATTTGGTTTTCAAGCACGCGGCGGGAGATAAGCACATCAACGATCATTTGTGGTTTCAAATTTCGGCCGGTATTTGAGATGTTAACCTCAATTATAAACGTGCGGTTTTTCGGATCAATTACGTTTCCGACTACCGACACTTTCGCATCAAATAGATCACCGTTATAAGCCTTTAAAGAGACGTCCACTTTTGTGCCGACCTTGACGTCCGCTGCGTATCGTTCCGGAACGCCCGCCAATATTTTTAGACTGCTCGTGTCGACGACTCGAACAATGGGAGAGCCTGGCATAACTTGCTCGCCCTTCTCCGCCATTCGGGCCTCGATAGAACCGGAAAAAGGAGCCCTTATGAGCGTGTTTTCAAGTTGTTGCTTAGCTTGAGAAACAGCTGCGTCCACTTGGGCGAGAACAGCCTGGGTTTGGTTACGTTGAGAACGCACACTTTCGAATTCGATCGCTGAAATGATTGAATCGGCATAAAGAGGTTTTTGCCTGCGGAATAAGTCTTCAGCTAAATCTGCGGCGGCCAAAGCCGACAACCTAGTGGCCTGGGCTTGCTCGAGACCAGCTTGTATCAAACGGTCATCGAGCTTTGCAACGATATCACCTTGTTCGACACGGTCTCCAATTTCAACCAAAAATGTTATCGTACCAGCGGTTTGCGCGGATAGAGAAGCATCTCTGGGTGAGGCCAGGATACCCGTAACAGGAATAATTTCTTCGAATGATGACATGATCACGGCGTAGGTGTTCACTTTTACCACTCGCAGATTCGAATTGGTCTCAGCTACGCTGGACTCCGTTTCGGTGGATTCGCCACCGCACGCCGACAAAATCAGCGTAGCAGCGACAAATAGGAAAGCGAAGATGGTATATAATTTCAATCGGGACATTTTATTCCGGTACTGTGTTCGGCCCTGTTTTAGGGTTCCGTAATCGGTTCTAGGATTTGGTAGAGTAGAGGCTAATGGTTCATATTGCAGCATGGTGAGCATTTTGTGATCAATTTTCTGGGTCACCAATCGCTGTTTGGTAGGCACTTCGAGCTACAAGGAAGTCGTGGACGGCTTGCAAATAACCCAGTTTACTTTGATCCAACTGGCTGGACGCCTCTCTAACTTCGATTGGAGTCGCAACACCCTCTTTTAAACGCGAAGAAGCATATTCGAAATTCAGATCAGCCCGTTCAACATTTTTTTGTTGGCTAAACATTCTAGTCTGAGCCGCGGTCAGATTGCGTAAAGATTGATCAACTTCAATTTGTATGCTTTGGGCCAAAAAATCTGAGTTATTTTCGGCTTTTTGAATCGCAATTTTGCGCTGCTGAACGTGTTGTCTTGAGGCAAAACCGTTGAAAAGATTCCACTTCAATCGAAATCCAATGTTTGTACTACGATCCCAATAGGCGGTATCGAAATATCCCCTGTTGGATTGTGAAAATGTGAATGGGTCCTGTGCAGAAGTAGAAATGACCGACCTCTCATCAGGCACATTGCCGAGGTAATTAAAATTTGCAAAGGCATCAATCGTGGGTAAAAACTCAACTTTTGCGACCTGTAGCTGGATTCGTTCTAATTCTATGCTTATCCGGGTTTGTGCCAGATCTGGACGTTTTTCTAAAGCAACGGTAACGGCGTCTTCCATTGATGTGTTAACCATGGATCCGTCCATACTTCCTTCCAGTGTACCCCGTAATTCCAGGTCGTAAAGAGAGGGAACGGATAACAATATTTTCAAATTATCGATAGCTGCAGCACTATTGGTCTGAGCCTGAACCAGTTGAGTCTCTTGGTTAGCAAGTTCAACTTCCGCCGAAAGACGCTGAAATTTTGGAGCCACCCCCTGTGTTACCTGGCGGGAGACCTCTTGTAGTGTGCTTTTTGATCTGAACACGCTTTGCGCTAGAACACTTTCCTGCTCCATCAATAACAGAATCGCGTACCAAGTAGTTTTTACCTGATTAATGAGCCGATGCTCCTCTCGAGTTACAGCAAATTCATTGAACGGTTTAAGCCATTTTGAGGCGCCGTAGGCTCCAAATATTGCGCGACCATCAAATACCTTTTGGACTATAGATACGCCGTTGGTATACACGTTAGGAACGCTGAACGGGTTGTCAGACGTGGACCTTACGATTCCGGCATTTTCGTATCCGTTCTGGATGCGTTGAAAATAATCGCCTATTGAAATCGGATTCGAACTAGCGTCATTGTCGGTTCGGGCCTGTTCATTAAATGAGATCCAATTCAAAAAGCCTAAGGTCTCAAACAAGCCACCCGCGTCGGATCCAGCAAATGGATTGGCCGACAACACATTTCTGGTGTAGGCCGAATTAAGGTCTACTTTTGGAAAAAGCTCTGCCCAGCCTTCTTTAATTTGGGATTGAGCAAAGTCTTGGTCTAGCCGAACATTCTTTAATGCCGTGTTTTCGATTAAAGCGATTTGAATCGCTTCATCCAGTGTTAAAACCATTCGTTGGCGGTTGCCGGGGTCCGATATTTCCTGAGCGTTAGCAATGAGCGTAGGAGAAACGTTGGGAAGCACTATGCCAACCGCGTAAAAACTTAGTAGGGCACTGACTATACGTAAGGAGATGGATTTTCTTGTCATAGAGATCTTCTCAAGCTTTCTGAAACGGTATCTGGTTTTTTTGCGACACCATTACATATAAGTTGTGTTAGAAAGTCGGCCATTTCAGCTGCCGATTTTGGCGAATCCGTATCCTGTTCAGAAAACAAATTGCACGCTTTCATCTGGCATCCATTTACATTGACCATAATGATATGAGCCAAAAAGGAAGCAGAGGTTGTACTAATTTCGCCATTGTCTATCGCTCTTTGAATTGGAACAGATAAGGCTTCGATAGCTCGGTTTCGCTGCTGAATAAAAAATGCTTGCGGAGAAGGATCTTCGCCCACACCAATTCGATGAGCTTCCCGGATCAGGATTACGAACAAGTCCAGTTTTTGGAGAAAAAACGAAAAGGTGTGGTCAAAAAAGGAATGAAGTTGCTCTGTAAAGGGCTTTTCTGGGCTCTCATTAAACGTGCTTCCGATCAACTCGCACAATTGGCCATAAAGCCTTTCAAAAATGGCTAAGAGTATTTCTTGTTTGCCAGACGGGTAATAATTGTAGAGTGTCCCTTTCCCAAACTCGGCTCGATTTGCAATTTCTTCAAGGGTAGCTTGTTGGTAGCCTTTTTCAGCGAACACTTCCTGCGCGGCTTCAAGAATCTCTAGTCGCTTATACTGGATCTCTCTATCTCGTCTTGACAAGCGATCAGAAACATTTTTAGCAGGAGATAACATGCTTAGGACGAAGAGATGTGCTATCAGAGCCGTGAAAATACATAGTGACTGACCAGTCACAATCCGACCCTTACGTCACCGCCCACTGAAGGATGCACCCAAAAGTATTAAGAAATGATTAAGGACAAGAACCCTTAAACATATTTATCCAGCCGATGTGTGTATAGGTAATCCACTACGTTTTTCACTCTTTGAGTGGCCTCTTTGTGACAGACAAGCAGCGCATCTTCCGTATTAACCACGATTAAATCTTCAACCCCAATTAGTGCGACCAACTTGTCACCGGCTTGAACAAAACATCGGCTTGCATCATGCAGAATAACGTTGCCCTCGACAGCATTCCCGGATTTTCCTTTTTCTCGAAGCTCAAAAACAGCTTTCCAATCCCCAACGTCGCTCCAATCAAATGAACCTGGAACAACATATACTTTATCGGCCCGTTCCATTACGCCATAGTCGATGGAAATGGATGGACAAGCCTTAAACGAGCTCAAGACGGCTTTCAGCTCTTCGTCCTCTGTAAGTCCTTCTTTAAGACTTGAGAAAGACTCAAATACGTCAGGAAGATGTTTTTCGATGGCGTATAGAATGGAATCCACTCTCCATATAAACATTCCGCTATTCCATAAGAAATCGCTCGAATCCAAAAACCGCTCAGCCGTTTCAATATTTGGCTTTTCAGCAAACGTTTTTACAAAAAGTGCCGACAGTTCACTCTGGTCTTCAGAGTCTTCCGGATCAAATTGGATATATCCATATCCAGTAGACGGAAACGTGGGTTCTATGCCGATTGTCACCAGCGCATTTTCTTCAGCCGCTTTTGCGATTCCCACTTTGAGCGCTTCGTGAAACTTGCGCACGTTGCGAATGACGTGATCCGCGGGAAGGACGACCATAATGGCGTCCGGGTCTTTTTGATAAAGTTTTAATGCGGCGTAGGCAATACATGGGGCCGTATTTCTGCTGATTGGCTCGGCAAATACGTTTTCCGCAGGCAGGGCTGGAATCTGTTCTAGCGTGTTTTCAACATACCGAGAATGTGTCACCACATGGCAGTTTTCAATTGGAATAATACCGTTTAGCCGGGCAACAGTATTTTGAATTAACGTATCCTCACCGACGATGGACAAGAACTGTTTTGGGTTATCTCTGCGGCTCATCGGCCAAAACCGACTTCCAATACCGCCAGCCATAATTACGGCGTGGATCATGTTTTCAAACGTTGAAAATAAGCCTGCCCGGTGCGTCTAATAGACTTTCCGGTACGTCAAAACGACGAGTAGAATTCTAATTTTAAACAACAAAAATGTCATCATTCTGTTTCGCCTGACGCTCATATTAAATAGATCGCATGTATTTCGGGCCTCATATCTATAACCCAATGCCTAATGTCTTTAAATCGAAGGTTGTGTACAAAAAACGTTCGTTCGCGATGCCAGTGTAGTCAATCATGGACACCAGAAAACTTTTCAAGGGCTTTAAAGCATGTCTGGTGGCGGTTTTTAAGATCAATGGGAATTTGGCCTGTGTTTTGGAGGTTGTGGTTTGAATACAAAAACAAATGTGCCTTTTGGCGCTGAGGTGTGACATGAGACGTTTTGAACCAATTTTGATTCTGGCTTTAATATTAATGACTTCAGGGTGTGTTATTGAAGAAAGTGTCGGTCCCGAAGGGCCTCCTGGAAATGCAAATGTATTTTCGCTCAACTTTGAATTTAATATGGCCGACGCGGACATTAATGGCACGGTAGCCTCCGTACAATACAACGTCCCCGACATCAATTCATTGGTTGTGGATGAAGGAGCGGTGTTGCTTTTTTTCCGAGATCAAGGTACCTGGACTGCCATGCCATATACCTTTGGGGTAGAGTCGCCTGATCTTCCAGCTGTGGATTATACCGTTTCATTCGGATATGGATACGATGATCAATTTTTAGAAATATTTTATGAAACTTCGACAGATGCGGTCGACTTTAGCTCACTTCCCGATAGGACCATCAAAGCGGTTGTCATCGATGGCTTTTCCTACGGTAAAAAAGGGATCGACTTTGCTAATTGGAATGCTGTAAAAGAATTTTATCAATTGAAAGATGAATAATGCGACGAGGCCATCTTTTAGGACAAAAACAGTCTTTAGAATCTGAACGCCGTGTCGATAATCTGAATGTAGAAAATGATTTACAACAGACTGATTAAAGGCCAGATGAAAGAACTCAACTTCGATAAAGATGCGACCACTCGGCGTGCCAATACGGCATCAATGAGAAAGATAGTTACCGGTTTTTGCCGTACAGCCTTAGACGATTATCGCAATGCTGGTTATCCTTTTGGAAAGTCAATGGACGGCATGTTGGTTAGGTTTGAATATGGTCAGTTTACAACCGATAATTAGAAGATTTTGAAGAGTCGCACCCTGTTAAGCCGGGGCGGGCCAATAGGCCCGCCCCGGCTTTTGTGTATAAACCTTTCGATATTGAATTAGTATGGACCTGTATTCTTTGGCTCTATAGGACAAAATTCTAGTGTACCCTCGGCAACAATATTTTTTGCATAACCACGTGGGCATCATGTGTTTGATGCTCTTAATCGGGTGTGCTGATCCCGAGGTGTACGTTCAAAAGACGTCAACCTCGGAAGGTGGATCCGGTCGATATTACATGAATCGAGAAATTGCTGATGTAATGAGCTCAGAACATGGAGCTTTGTGGTTGGATCGACCTGGACGAAATGTGGAAGAGCTTCCAAACAGGCTGTTCGATGTACTCGAGCTCAATCCATCTGCCATTGTAGCTGATATTGGTTCGGGAACAGGTTTTTTCACATTTTTATTGGCAGACATCGTATCACATGGCAGGGTTTATTCTGTTGAAGTTCAGCCATCGCTTGTGGATACCCTTTCAGCGCGCTCTGAACGTTTGGGGCTTAGAAACGTCGTCCCCGTTTTGGGTTCAGAGGTGAGTCCCAATTTACCTTCGGGCAAAATGGACCTGGTTCTTATTGTAGCTTCTTACCACGAGTTTACATTTCCTCGAGAGATGATTCAGTCGATATTGGAATCACTGAAGCCCGGTGCTCGATTGGTCGTAGTAGAGTATCGGTTGGAAGATGATACAATTGGAGTGGAAGCTGCCCATCGCATGTCAGAAGAACAAATTAAGCGCGAAGTGGAGTCAGTTGGGTTTAAATGGAGGGAAACCCGAGACGTATTACCTCAACAGCACGTGATTATTTTTAATCGCCCTGTGGACTAAGGTTTGTCTCTATTTCAAGCGATCTCCAAATATACCAAGAGGCCAAAGTGCGGTATGGTCGCCACGATTCCGCGATGGTAATAACCTCTTTTGGAGTCGGCAATGTTTTCAGCCCGTACGTCCGCATTATACCTTTCCGGATACCAAGATCGGTTTGAGGAAGAACATCTGGACGGCCTAGTCGAAACATCAAATACATTTTGACGGACCACGGTCCGACCCCTTTCACGGCCGTAAGCCGATCAATTATTTCTTGGTCAGAAAGAGGTGATAGGGAATCTTGATGTGGTACGCTACCGTCAAGTGTTTTGGATGCAAGGTCTTTGATAGCTGCTGTTTTGGCACGAGACAAGCCAGCTGAACGCATTAATTCGTCCGGGATTTCCAACACCGTTTTAGGATCTAATGCCTCATTTTGATCTGATAGTGATCGAAATCGACCATATATTGTTGCTGCTGCCTTGCCAGAAAGTTGTTGATATGCAACCGCCTCGCAAAGTGCCTCAAAGGGCGAAGGGGCAGGCAGGAGGCCACCTTCATACGGACCAATGGTGTGGATCAACCTACCGAGAACAGAATCCTGGTTGGACAAGTGTTGAATCGCATCCAGAGCTGAATAGGGAAGGGGGATCATCAAGCTGAAAGCGGTATGAATCGAGCATGTAAAATCATAAGATACTTAAAAACCCGCATATGATTTGGATAGGAACTGCACTCGCACTTAGCCTGATGGGTGGCCTTCATTGCGCAGGTATGTGCGGCGGATTTGCTGCCTTGGCTCTTTCAAAGGCTAAAAAGTGGCATTTCTCGCGGGCATTCTTTCTGTATACACTTGGGAAGACCACTACCTATGCAATTGTTGGAGGAATTGCAGGGGGAGTTGGAACAGTATTTCATCAATCCCCGCTTGGCTCTCGAATACTTGCAGGTATAATTGGGATCATGATGATCTGGATTGGGACGGAGTTGGCTGGTGTGAACCCAATAGCTACAAGATTTAATCTAAAAATGCCACAATGGTTTAGAATTGCGTTCAGCGAGGCGATTCAATCACATTCCAAAACCAGCAAATATTTGATGGGGCTATTTAATGGATTTCTGCCATGTGGGCTACTATATGCGGCCTTTGCTGCCGCTGCATCGACCAGTAGACCGTCTTCTGGCGCTTTGTTTATGATCGTGTTTGGAATCGGTACATTACCCTCGTTATTCCTTGCAGCCCATATGTTTAAAGCGGTATCGACTAGTACCAGAATGAATGTTACCCTTGCCACCGGTTGGCTTATCGTGCTTTTTGGACTTGTAACCCTACTTCGTGGAGTAATTATGTTACCCTCTATGACACATTAGAGTCGTCAGAAGTGGATTCGTCGTCGAACAGGAGACGCATGGCCGGTGTTTCGACATCTTCAAATTGGCCATTTCGAACCGACCATATGAAGGCCCAAACGCCGGCCGCGGCAAGGAGTAGCGCCAAAGGAACTAAAAAATACAAAACGTTCATTATGAATTCGTTCGCTTGACAAATGTTCTTTGCATCACGGAAGATGACACGACAATTAGTGAACTTACGGGCATTGCAATTGCGGCAAACATGGGATTTACTAGACCCATAACGGCCAAACTGGCGCCCAAAATGTTGTAACCCAAGGAAAACACAAGGTTTCGATCTATTACTCGAATTATTTTTCCTGATTCTTGGAATAATTCGATGATGGCCTCGAGTCCGGAACGAGTTGTGAATGCATCTGCCGCAAACCGAGAGGCCGCAGTGCCTTCTGTAACCGCTACCCCAACGTGAGCCGCTTGTAGTGCCCCTGAATCGTTTACACCATCACCAATCATGGCCACAATGCGGCCTTTTGAAATAAAGTCCTGGATTAAACCCATTTTCATGTTGGGATCGAAATTTCCCAAACAAGCTTCAGGAAAGAGACCGATTTGTGCTCCAACTCGTACGGTGGTTTCCGAGTTATCTCCTGAACAGAGCACAACGTGTTTTCCCGAGTCTTGAATATGACGAATAAGTTCGCTGGCATTCGATCGAAGCGGATCATCTAGTGCCACGACACACGATGGAATTCCATTTATCTCTACCGCGATTACAACCTGGCCTAACCCAAGCATGCGCTCGGAATGCTCCTTCAATCGACCCTCTTGGAGTGGTATCCATTCTAAATTTCCTACCCGAACTTTGGTTTTACCAACAAAACCTTCAATCCCTTTGCTTGGAGCATGAATTGTAGACTCAGATGATGGCAGGATTCTGCCTTCGGACCAAGTTTGGAACGCACGTCCGATTGGATGAACACTGTCTGATTCCAGGGCCGAGGCCATTTTCATTGCCAATTCCATTTCCATTGGAATTTCGATATCAGCCACTGAATCTGATCCAGCTATTTCGACGATAGACATTTTGCCCCAGGTCAGGGTACCCGTTTTATCTAGGACGACGACGTCTACCTTGTTTAGCCAATCAAATACAGACTCGCTCTTAATAAAAATCCCTTTTCGGGCAGCTTTCCCGGTACCGACTGCCAAGGCAAGAGGGGCTGCCATTCCTAAGGCGCACGGGCAGGTGATGACGAGCAGAGACACGATGACAGGTGCAAGTTGAGATGGGTCTGCGATCCACCAATACAGCCCGGCAACGACGGATGTTGATATCACTGCAACAGTGAACCAACTTCCCAGAACGGAAATCCAACCTGATTGATACGAGCCTTCGCCCACGTTTTTGGAAGCCCACGATACCAATCGACCGACATTGGATTGCACCCCCACAGACTGAACTTGAATGTGTATTCGGTCCGTTTCATTTGTCGTACCGGCAAATACTTGGTCGCCTCTAGTTTTCCGAATTGGAACAGATTCTCCCGTTAATACAGAAGTATTAATAAGTGAACCACTCGAAAGAAGTATCCCGTCGACTGGTATGAGCTCGCCTGGTTTTACAATAACTACATCGCCAGGCTTAAGGTTTTCAGTGCGAACGCTAGTCAGCCCCCCTGCTGAGTCTTCTTGATGGGCAGTGGACGGTAGAATCGCTAACAACTGCTCCGTAGAGTTTCCGGCCAATCTCCGAGCCCGCAGCTGAATCCACCTAGCAGTCAATAACGCCGCGATCAAAATGCCAATGGAGTCAAACCAAACTTCACCTCGGCCGGTTATGGTCGCCCAACCACTCGAAACAAATCCCACCAAAATGCCAAGAGAGATAGGAAGGTCCATATGTAGGTTTTGTACCGATCTCAGCCGAAAGGAAAGCATCAACGATTGAAATGCTTTTCTAAAGAAGACACCCCCACCAATTATCAGAACAGGTATTGCTAGCGCAAACGAAACCCATCGTGCCGCTTCAAACAAACCTGTTGAATCTGGGCTTAGCCCAGCATACATGGCGAACGCGAGCAACATGATGTTTCCCGCGAGAGCCCAGCTTATCCCCATTTGGATCAATAGCTTGCGTTCTTCTCGGGTCTCTTTTGCCTCCTCGCCGTCGATGCGTGGCTCCACACCGTAGCCGTACCGCCAGAGCCATCGGGCGATAGCGGACAATTGTATTTTCTCTGGCTGCCATTCAAGGGATAGGCGGCTCCGAGGAAGGTTTAGCTGTGCGCTTCTAATGCCATTTAATTCTTTTGGCAATTGTTCGATCAGCCAAACGCAAGCGGCGCAATGAACTCCGTCTAAATACAAGTGAGTTCGAACAAATCCATTTTCCAATACAGACGTGTGAGACTCGGCAAACATTTCTGAGTCCAACTCAATCAATAAGTGTTCGTTAGCCCTCTGGCTCGGACGCGATCCTGAATCGCGATTTCCAGTTGACCTTCGCAGGTCGTAATACGATTTGCCGAGACCACTTTCATTGAGAATAGCAAAAACGGAAGCGCATCCATTACAACAAAATGAGACTTCAGTGCCCTTTCTGTGGCTTGGAACAGGAAGTCCGCAATGGGCGCATGAATAGTCTTTATCGCTCACTAATGTGAGTTGTTGCGGGGTCTTCGAATCAGTTGGCGACATTAACTTTCACGTCCTTCCGAATCGTCACTTCCAATGCCTGATTAGGAGCTTTCAACAAGAACGTAAAATCCCATAGACCAGGCGTCAGGTCAATTGGATAAAACACATAAGACGAGTCGGCCTGAACAAACGCTAAGGGCAGGGGAGGCGTTTCTGTGCCAAGGTGAGGCCTAGACAAAATCACTTCTCCTGTCAAAAACGGAATTCGTGTCCGTGCCGAATCTCGTATCACAAACAGGGCAGAGGACTGCGATAACACCAAGTCCGGCAGCCAGTTACGAGCCTTAACTTCTCCTTTTACCGCAGACAACGAATCCCATTGAACCGCTTTCTCGTAGTAAGAATCAATAATCCGCGGCCCACCATCTGATGTGGAAGCCATCACAAAAGCACCCATAATTGCAACACTACTCAAGAGTAAGGAGGCGACTGCGATAGGCCAAATTAAGCCCTTTTCTTTAAATCGTGATAACATCTATTGGTTGTGATTTGGTCCCAATAATACAAAACTGGGTTCATCAACGTGGCCGTCTGAGAATGTGATCCTAAACTTCCCTTCAACACTCGTAGATGATAAAGCTTCTTTTGGAATAAGCACCCACACTTCAACCCGTTTCATCTCCCCGGGCAATAACTCTACTGGAGAGGTGCCAACAATTCTCAACTGCGTTCCAATGGGCTCAATGGAAGTGATTTCAAACGTTGATTCATTCGCGGTTTGATTTCTTACGCGAAATCGAAGTCGATTCGAAATGTGTCCATCCTGCAGTTCGGCAAATGGCTCCCCGACGGCCCGGCCGACATTTATATCATAGGAGTCTCTGGATGTTAATACAAACGTGAAGGCAGAAAACATCAAAATAATCAACATGGCATAGATAACGGACCTGGGCCTGATCAATTTAGTTTTTATGCCCTCGAGTTGATTTTCAGAAGTGTATCGAATCAGTCCACGAGGTTTTGCCAAATTGTCCATGATATGGTCACAAGCGTCTATGCATTGTGTACACGTCACACATTCCATTTGAAGGCCGTCTCTAATATCAATTCCTGTGGGGCACGTACGAACGCAAGCATAACAATCGATGCAATCTCCTTTAGACTCAATGAGTCCCTTTGATTCTTCCAAAAGGGCCTTTTTTGATCTTTTTGCCCGAGGTTCACCTCGCCCCGGATCATAAGAGACGATTAGGGAATCTCGATCCAACATAATTGATTGCATCCGCGCGTACGGGCAAGCAATGGTACACATCTGTTCTCTGAAATAGGCGAAGTCAAACCACACAAGCCCAGTAACAATGGTTGTGAGAAGGAAAAATCCCCAGTTTTCCGCTGGTGGTCCTTGGAGCCATGAATTCAGAGACGTCCAACCAACGAAATAGGCAATAAATGTGTGAGACAGCAGAATGGAAATGACTAAAAAGACCACTTGCTTAGCTGCTTTTCTCCAGAGTCTATCCAATGTCCTAGGTCCTTCATTCCGTCGCTTACGAACATGTTCAGGGCCTTCAATAAGCCGCTCAAGAGGCCTGAAAACAAACTCGAGATAGACCGTTTGTGGACAAGACCACCCGCACCAAACCCTCCCAAGCAAAGCCGTAACCAGAACGATGGAGAGCATGACCCCTACCATAAAGATCATCATCAAAATGGTATCAGTGGGGTAGAAAACCAGGCCAAATAGCGCAAATTCTCGGTGCACAAAATCCAAAAGGACAACCGGACGCCCGGCCAGTTGAAGTATGGGCAAGATCAAGTACAAAACAACCAAAACCCAGGCAACGATGCGCCGTTTGGACAGGTAGCGGCCTTTGCTTTCGGTGGGGTACATCCACTTACGCTTGCCATCACTATGCAGCGTTGTCAGGACATCTACGGGTGATTCTAATATTCGAGAAGGCCCAAGAGCTTCTTTGTCAATCATTTGGGGTCGCTAATTCACCATCTGGTGCTTTGGCTCCGGGCGGATTGGAGCCATGAATGGACCTGATGAAGGCAATCACCTGGGAGCGTTGGTCTACGTCAAGGACGGCTCCCCAAGGGGTCATTCCTTTTTCCAGCACGCCATTGGTAATGACATCAAACAAATTCGAATTCGTGTTTCCGTGAATCCAGTAGTCGTCAGTTAAGTTTGGTCCAATTAGGCCTTCGGCAGCCGCTCCATGGCACATCGCGCAATAGGTCGAAAAAAGAGTAGCACCAGCTTCTATGTTTTGTGGAACGTTTACGAATGGCGCAATACTTTCTTCCGTCGCTACGGCTGTCGGATTTGCTGCTTCATAATCAGCGCGCCACTGTGCCAGCTCCATTTGTGACGACGATAAGTCATCTTCGTAGCTATTAATAAATCCGAATTGGTGTACGCCTAAGATGTAGACGGGAGTCCACAAAATGCAAGCGACAAACATCCAAACCCACCAACCGGGCATCGGATTGTCAAACTCCTCAATTCCATCATAATTATGACCGCTAATTAGGGGTTCGTCTGAAACTGAAGTTTTAGGGTTTGAGTCCATTTTTGACATATTTCAACCTTCTATCGTTTCTGTTCTGGATAGAATTCAGTGGGTTCTTCAATAGGGATATTCTTGATTTCGTCGCGTTCTTTCTTTTTCATGCTGAACACGCGCACCATGATGAGAGCAAAAGCAAATATGAACGCAAAAAGACCGATATATGCGAGGCTTCCTGACTCCATGGCGTGCACTACTTCTTTCATCATTTTGATAACCTCCAGACGTTAATTCGTCAATTTGGTTAAATCAGTGCCCAGTCTCTGCAAATAGGCGACCACAGCGACAATTTCTTTATCGGCTAAATCCTCTGGTCCTCCGTTTGCGGCAATATTACGTGCTAAGTTTTCAGCTTGCGCATTAGCATCTTCAACCGAACCGTCAATATCTGCGGTAGAATATGGGGTTCCGAGCGATTTCAGACCTCTCATTTTTGCGGGAAGATCATTTAACTTTAACGTCTTCGAGAGGAGCCAGTCATACGGGGGCATAATCGAATTTGGACTCGTCGAGCGAGGATCTTCCATGTGACGAACATGCCATAAATCGGGGTATTTACCGCCTACTCGTGCCAAATCTGGACCGGTTCGTTTGGATCCCCAAAGGAAAGGGCGATCATACACGGATTCTCCAGGCTTGGAATAGTCGCCGTATCGCTCCAATTCATCTCGGAACGGGCGAATCATCTGCGAATGGCAATTTACGCATCCCTCCCTGATATATAGATCACGCCCGGCAAGTTCTAACGGGGTATACGGGGTTACACTTGAAATCACAGGAATATTCCCTTCCATCAACACCAGAGGGAGAAATTCAACTGTTCCGCCGACTAATACACATATAACGGTCAAGACTGTAAAAACTAAAGGCCACCCTTCAATTGTTCGGTGCCGACCATTCGTTTGAATAAATTTGCTCATAATGAATATGAATAAGGTTTTTTATCTCAGCGTTTCAGCACGCTACGCAGCGACTGAAATTGCTGCGTCCGATGGTTTTTCTTTGGCTGTTCTAATGGTCATGATCATGTTGATCCCGAGCATTATCATTCCGGTTAAATAGAGCAAGCCCCCTACAAGGCGCACCCAATACATTGGGACGATTTGAATGACCGTTTCCATGAAGTCAGGGTAGACAAGGTGCCCGGCATCGTCAAACGCTCTCCACATCAACCCTTGCGTAACTCCGGCAGAATACAACGCCATGACATACAAAAGCATACCGATGGTTCCAACCCAAAAATGGGCATTCGCCATGCGTTCACTCCAAAGTTTGGTATTCCAAAGCCGAGGTAAAAGCCAGTAGATCATTCCGAAAATCATAAATCCGTTCCATCCTAGGGCCCCGGCATGAGCATGCCCAACCGTCCAGTCGGTATAGTGGGATAGGGCATTCACCGTTTTAACGGATAATAAAGGCCCTTCGAAAGTGGACATTCCGTAAAACGTAATACCGATCACATACATTTTTAAAACGACGCTATCTCGAAGTTTATGCCATGCACCTCGAAGCGTAAACAGTCCATTGATCATTCCCCCCCAACTTGGCATCCAGAGCATAATCGAAAATACCATACCGAGGGTTACGGCCCATTCCGGAACAGCCGTATAAGCCAAATGGTGCGGGCCTGCCCAGATATAAAGAAAGACAATGCTCCAAAAGTGCACAATGGACAGACGATACGAGAAGACCGGGCGTTCTGCTGCTTTGGGCAAGAAATAATACATTAGTCCTAAAAACGGCGTTGTCAGGAAGAAGGCGACCGCATTGTGACCATACCACCACTGCACAAAGGCGTCTTGCACTCCTGCAAAAAGGGGATAGGATTTGAATAAGCCCACGGGAAGCGCTAGGCTATTCCCAATATGCAGCACTGCGACTGTAACAATTGTGGCGATATAAAACCACAAAGCCACATACATGTGCTTTTCACGTCGAATTTTGAGCGTTAAAAAGAAATTGACCGCGAATACGACCCAAACGACGGCAATTAGGACATCAATTGGCCACTCGAGTTCTGCATATTCTTTTCCTGTAGTTAAACCTAGAGGAAGAGTAATGGCTGCTGAAACGATTATAAATTGCCAACCCCAAAAATGAAACCGACTCATCAGGTCGCTAAACATTCGAGCTTTGGTTAACCGCTGGGTGGAGTAATAAATCGCTCCAAAAATTGCGTTACCAGCGAATGCGAAAATTACCGCGTTGGTATGCAGGGGACGCAATCGACCGAAGGATAGATATTCTCCCAAATTGGCTTGCCAAAAGGGCAATTGAAGAGCAATTAATGCTCCTACCAGCATGCCGACAAACCCCCAAATTGCGGTGGCAATAACAAAATAGCGTACGATTTGATCGTCAAAGCGTACAATCATCATACCCGAATTGGCTGAGGATCCCCCTGAGTTGCTCGTCGACGTTTCCATAAATAGTTAATCTGTGGGTGTAATTTCTAACGGCAGTGTGTGCCAAAGCCCAAAGATCGGAAGCGCCCCAAGCAAATGCATCCGAATACACAAAAATATCATTCT
>ERZ890510.447-NODE-447-length-32231-cov-7.778251_pt1 | contig 32231 bp, 26 predicted proteins | sample MGYA00521265_ERZ890510 | MGnify/ENA primary metagenome ERZ890510 (study PRJEB32303, sample SAMEA104408624) | aquatic metagenome | biome: Brackish water; feature: Chemocline; material: water | place: Baltic Sea | collected 2014-10-26T21:54:00 | depth 110 m ... | reverse complement strand
CAACGACTTTTTTTCAAAATCAATAGGGTTACATTAATTTTGAGTCAATGCGTATCCGAGTAATTAACAATACGACTACTTGCATAATACAATATTATGGAATATTTTTATGCCTTGAAGAAAAGGAGCAAATATGAATTTTGACATGCAGAGAATTTCTGAAGTTACGGCCTTAGCTACCACTATTTTAGGTTTTATTGGCGGGTTAGTTTTATACTTTAAACCCACACTTTTGGTAAACGCTAACCATTCTCTTGACAAATGGTACTCGACTAGAAAACAGCTTAAATCATTTGAAATAATGAGAGAAACCGATAGTTTCTACTTTAAATATAATAAAGTTTTTGGGACTATTATGCTTATAGGTACTTTCTATTTACTCTATATATTTTTTACGGAACTCAAAAGTTTTACACCGATGATTAAAGCGACGCCTGGATCACAACTGTTTTTATTTTGGGATATTAGTCTTAATGCCTTTCGTTATTTCGTGATTATTTTTAGCATCGCAGGTACTCCCGTATGGCTATTACTCATATTTTCTCCTTTCACGCTTCAGCGATTAAATGAGTATATGAATCGGTGGATATCATCGAGAATGTGGTTAATGAAATTTGATGAAATGCATTATAGTGTTGATGGATTTGTAATCAAAAACCATAAAATTATTGGTACGCTTGTTGTACTTACTTCTCTTTTGCTTTTTCTAGTCGCTGTTTTATAAGCAAAAGAGTTTACACCTTCAACAGACAACTTCAACTCAAACTAATTTTGAGTTATTTTGTTATCTCTAATTTTTTATTAAAATATTTTTTCACAGAGAGATATTAGGTTTAAATGAGTTCCACTGCTCATATTGCTTTGGCAAAAAAATTACGCAAGCGTAGAGAACGCTATATATGGATTCAAAAGATTTTATTAAAGATAAAATCTTTTGATCAACTTTTTGTCATAATTATTGCAACGATTATTGGCTTATTTGCGGGTATTATTTCCGCTGGATTTAGATCGTTAATCGACTTATTTCGCGAACTATTTTGGCATAAAGGTGCCCTAATTGATGTCTACCGCGCAGCTCCTCTCTATTTAAAAATTGGCGTCCCAGCATTTGGTGGCGGTGCAGTCGCTTGGTTTGTGAATAGATTTGCTCCAGAAGCAAAAGGGCATGGTGTCCCTGAAGTCATGAATGCTGTGGCAACTCAAAATGGTTTTATTCGCATGAGAGTTGTTATAATCAAGGGTTTTGCTTCTGCGATGTCCATTGCAACAGGGGCTTCAGTAGGCCGAGAAGGTCCAATTGTTCAAATTGGTTCGGCCTTTGGATCAACAATTGGACAGCTTTTCCAAGTATCTACTCGTAGAATGAAAACCTTTATCGGTTGCGGTGCAGCTGCAGGTATCGCAGCTACTTTTAATGCTCCCATTGCGGGAGCCTTATTCGCATCTGAAGTTATTTTAGGTGATTTTAGCGCAGCTGCCATCGGTCCAATTATTGTCGCCTCAGTTTTTGGGACGGTTGTTAGTCGGGCAATATATGGCGATTTCCCTGCATTTATTCCGCCCCAATATATGCTACACTCTCCTTTAGAAATTATTTTCTATGTCATACTCGGCGTAATTACAGGAGTAGTCGCCTGGATATTTATTCGCACGCTCTACAAATCTGAAGATTTATTTGATAGCTGGAAAGCACATGTCGCTATTAAAGGACTTTTAGGTGGAGCCATATTAGGAATATTTGCACTTTATTTACCTCAAGTTTTAGGTGTTGGCTATGAAACAATGGATATTGTATTAAGTGGAAATATTGGTTTCTTTTTGGCGGTAGGTTTAGTTTTCGCTAAATTATTTGCAACAAGCTTGTCAATGGGTTTTGGAGCCTCTGGTGGTGTATTTGCTCCCTCTCTATTTATTGGATCCATGTTGGGTGGTGCCTTAGGAACTCTATTTCATACTATGTTTCCAGAAATAACGGCCAACAGCGGTGCTTATGCCCTCGTCGGTATGGCGGCAATGGTTGCGGCGACAACGCATGCCCCCATAACAGCAGTTCTTATTATTTTTGAGATGACAACCGAATATTCTGTAATTTTGCCTTTAATGATCTCCAGTATTATAGCGATGATTATTTCATCCTATCTTTTGAATGATGCCAATATTTACACTATCAAATTATTGAGGCGTGGAATTGATATCTTTGGCGGAAAAGATATCAATATCTTAGACAAAATTAGTGTGAGTTCGCTCAAAAATACACTTTTTGAAACCGTGTCAGAAACACTTTTATTAGCAGATCTACTCAATATTATTTCCGCAAGTCAAGGGACAAATTATTATGTAAAGAACGAGGATGATCAGCTCACTGGCATTATTACGCATTCGTCCATGAGACGCTATTTAAATCATCATGAGGACATCCCCGATGATGCCCAGGCGAGTGATATGATGAATCGTAATTTCACCGTTATATATGATGAGACACCCATTCATGAAGTGTTGCGTCTTATGATACAAATGGATTTAGAGGCATTACCCGTTGTGGATACCAATAATTATATGAATGGCGAAGTTGAACGCTCATCAATAATGAGTCAGTATCAAGAATCACTCATACAAGTTGAGTCTGCTAAAGTAATTGCTAAATCAATTAAATTCCTTAAAAAACAATATCATGAAAAACTAGAAGTCCTTCCAGGATTTAATATTGCAAGAATCAATACACCCTCACAATTTGTAAATCAGACTTTAAAATCACTGAATGCTCGTCAAGTCTATGGCGTTGATATTTTATTGATTCGGCGAAACCTTGACGGCAAGGAATTTGACGTTATTCCAAAACCCAACGATAAACTATTATTATCAGATCAGCTCTTAGTATTTGGAGAAAGAAAGAAAGTTGACCATATCTGTTCAATGATATAATATTGATTCCTCGCAATATTTAAGTAAAAAACTCCCAAATATTTGGGAGTTTTTTACTAAATACTTTTTCAATTTAGAAGGCTTTAAATGCTTCTTCTTCACTCTCCACGATTTGAAATATGCCTTCAAGTTTGCTGACTCTTATCAATGATTTGATTCGAGGTTGCGGATCAATTAAAAACAACTTCCCTTCGCGAAGATCGGCTTGTCTTTTTGCAAATAACAATCCACCTAAACCAGTACTATCGACCATTTTGACATTTTTCATATCGATTAGAATATGTTGAAATTTTGTCTCACCATCACCAATAGCGATAAACACATCTCTTTTAAATTCTTTCACACCGACAACGTCAAAAACTGTATCAACCACATGAATAATTAACGCGTTGTCTCTAATTTGGGTTTTAAACTTCATACTTTTACTTCCTTAATGCACCAGACACCTTGGGAAGGTGTCTCATTATTAGTCAGACCCTGCTGTCTATTGACTGCTGCCAATATATTTTCAAGGGCACATTCTCCAAGTACAATCTTAGTTTATTATTTTTTCAAACTAAATAAAAACACTCATCAATTGAAATATTATTACAAATCATGCTATTACTTTATTTCGCATTATTTCAAATATTATCACCGCGACAGGTTTATTTTATTTAACTTTAATCAATAAATATCGTTAAATATACAAAATAATTTATTGACACAACGTTCCAATAAATCTAATATTCCCTATGAATCATTCGACAATACGATAAGCTTACTATTTTAATATTTCACGATAATAAAGGGACATTCAATGTCAGATAATAAAAGAAGTTTAGGAACTTTTGATGGTGTTTTTACACCCACAATTCTAACAATCCTTGGTGTTATTATGTACTTACGGATGGGTTGGGTCGTGGGAAATGCTGGTTTTGGCGGCGCCATACTCATCATCGTTTTAGCTAAAATTATTACCATCAGTACTGGATTTTCAATATCCTCGATGGCTACTAACTCCAAAGTCGGTGCAGGTGGATTCTATTCCTTAATTTCACGTTCTTTAGGATTAGAGGTCGGCAGTGCCGTCGGTATTCCACTATTCCTCTCTCAAGCCCTCGGTGGTGCATTATATATCGTCGGTTTTACGGAAGCATGGTTGGCAATTTTTCCATTGCACAGTGCTATATTGGTCTCTGTATCAGTTTTGTCTATTGCTTTTATTATTAGCATTATCGGAGCACAATTCGCTATGCGTAGCCAATATTTAATTATGGCGATTATCTCCTTATCCTTGCTATCTTTGTTTCTTGGGGCGACACCCGAAACGATTGAATTAACTACAATAGGCTCTTTTCCTAATGCAAGTTTTTGGACTGTTTTTGCCATATTTTTCCCCGCTGTAACAGGTATTTCCGCAGGAGCGGCGATGTCTGGGGAGTTGAAAGACCCGGGTAAATCATTACCTCTTGGAATTTTATCAGCTATTGGAATTGGCTTTGTTATCTATGTGGCTGTCGCTTTTTGGTTGGACCGTTTAGCCACTACCGAACAACTATTAACCAATAATGTCATTATGTTCCAAATTTCAAGATGGCATTATTTAATTGTTGCGGGCGTGTTAGGTGCAACCTTTTCCAGCGCATTAGGAAGTATTTTAGGTGCACCGCGAACATTGATGGCTATGGGACAAGATAAAGCCATACCATTTCATAAAACGATGAGTAAAACGTATTTAGGCGGCGAACCAATTCCCGCATTAATTTTTACATTTATCATTATTCTGGTTTGTTTACTGTTGGCTGACTTAGATACTATCGCTCCCCTATTGACGATGTTTTTTCTGGTTACATATACAACCATTAACGTCGCTGTTGCCATTGAAAACGGTCTTGGAATCCCCTCCTTTCGTCCTCGCTTTAAAACACCACTTTGGGTTTCCATTATTGGTGCGATTTGGGGGATTATTGTCATGTTTTTAATCGATCCTCTATTTGCTGGAGTTGCCTGGATTCTAGTTTTAATTTTCTACATTATTCAAATAAAAAGACGCCTTCTAACACCCTGGGGCGACATTCGAATTGGTATCTTTAATGCCATTGCTGAGTGGGGAGCACGCAAGGTTTCTCTATTCTCTAAAAACCCAAAAACATGGAAACCAAATGTAATGGTTCCCATCGAAGATCCCCAAAACTGGCCATTGTTAATGAATTTTTTAAGAGATTTAGTCTTCCCATCAGGAACTATTAGATTGTTTTCGGTACGCCTTTTAGATGAAGGAGTTCATGTCATCGTTCGTGGAATAGCAGGTCAACTTTTCGGGAAAAGGTTTCAAGAAAAAGAACAAAAAAGAATTCAACAAGCCGAGATTGAAGTTAATACCATTGAAACTCAACTTGAAAATCTACTAGCTCCCGTACAGGCAGAAGGCTTGCTCGCCACCTCAACAGTTATTGAATGTAATAACTTTTTAGAAGGAATGAGTATTATTACCCAAGTCATGCGCGGGATGCACTTCCCACCCAATATGATTTTTTTAACCTTGAGTTTTGACAATAAAAAAGACGATAAAGTTGAAGAAATGATAACCATTGCTGTCAGAGAGAAACTCGGAATTGTCATTTTTTCTCAACACCCTCGTTCTGCATTAGGGCATCAACAAGTTGTTAATATTTGGTTACGAATGAGTAGTCCTAATAAAGATTTAACAGTACTTCTAGCCCTTCAACTAAAAAATAATTGGCGATGCAAACTCTGCTTTATTACCGTCGTTTCGGATGAGTCTCAGAAGGATAACTATAAAATTATACTCGAACGACTCATTGATCGCACGAGAATGCCAAGTGATACGGAAAGTCTCGTACTTGTGGGAGATTTTGCACAATGTCTGAGAGAAGCTCCTGTCGCTGATCTAAATATTTTCGGATTAAGCAACGAACTAAACGCCAACATCATGCACGATTTAGCCGACAATGCAAATACATCATGCCTTTTTATTCGTGATGGCGGTGACGAAAGTATGGTCGTCTAGGCGACTTTTTATCAACAACTCCACATTATCTAAACGCTAGACCTCTTTCTAATTTCTAGCGTTTAGATTTAACTTTTATTTTCTAAACCATTTAATTGAGTTTATAATGCAGGGATGATTAAAACAAAACTTCTTTATCAATTTCTACTGAATGTCGTATCGTTTATTTTTGGCCCCCTATTATTGCTGAATATTTTCTCGGAAAGTCATTTTCAATTTCATGTGCTAGGATTTATCGTTTCCCTTTTTGGCTTTTTCCTTTACTTCCGCGCTATTACAGATATTCTGCATTTTGGACAAGGATTTCCACTTTTCGGACTTTTTCCTAAGCGCCTTGTAAATCAGGGACTTTATACCAATAATCGACATCCCATTATTTGGGCAACTTTATTGTATATTTTAGGCTTATTGATGTCTTATTCCCTTGATTATGCAACAATCACTATATTATTATCCATGACTTTCATTTTATTAACCACCTATACTAAGATTATGATTGATCGAAAATTGTTGCGCTTGTTTAATGAAGATTTTATCACCTATAAAAATAGCGTCCCGTTTCTAAAATGGAAATTTATCAAATCGTCTGACATCAAAATTTCGCTCGCTCATCAAATTGTTTGGTTCTTTTCCGTCATTTTCTTCAGTATAAAATATCGAATATCTGTAACTGGGTTTCATCATATTCCCCTAAAACCGCCGTTTGTTGTTGTTGCACCCCATCAATGCTACTTCGACCCTTTCCTTTTCGGTGGATTCATTCCTTACAAAGTTCATTATATTACGACAGCCGATGTCTTTAAATCGAAATTCTTAAAATTTGGACTCGATGCGATTGGTACTATTCCCATTCGACGACACGTCCAAGATTTAAAAGCCATCCGAAAAATGTTAAATTTAGTCAAACGAGGTCAACCCGTTGGTATTTTTCCCGAAGGCGGTCGAACCATGGATGGCCGACCTCTCGAAATCGCTCCCGAAACCATAAAATTTATTCAAAAATGCAATGCACCTATTTTGCCATTGAAAATGAAAGGTGCCTTTGAAATTTGGCCTAGATGGTCAAAGGTACGACGATCAGGGAAAGTTGAGATTGAGTTTCAACCGGTTATTCCTGTTGAAGATCAAGGGGATTTAGACACACTTACGAAACGTATTAAATCCTCGATTTTTTATGACGAAACCAACTATTCTCCCACGACCTCTAAAAGGCGAGGGCATGGACTCAATGAATTGCTTTGGTCGTGTCCAGAATGCCATGAAAACGATACAATTCAAAGTGATGGGAAAATGTCGATTTCCTGTCGTCATTGTCATGAACAATGGGACGTCTCTCCAAAGCTTCATTTAATTGGGAAACAATCATTTACAATCGCATCATGGCTTGATACGATTCGATCTGATATTTCGCCGTTAAAATCATTCGATCCCGAATATGATTTTGAACCAGATGAAAATGCCTATCTTTTTTCAGATGTTCTATCCTATATCATTGATGACGAAGTTATCACTACGGAAAATTTATCGTTAATGATGACGAATAAAAACATTGTATTATTTCAAAATACTAAAGTATTAGAAATATTCCCTTTTCAAGGCATCACATATTTCTCAAAGGATTTTCATCATAAATTGTCTATCGCTTTGAAAAGAATTCGCTACACTTTCGCTTTGCAGAAAACCGATATCCAAATGAAATGGTTTGATTACTTTAATAAATTGAAATAACATTTTTCTTATTTATTTATTTCTGTAACAACATCGGATCTCTTTAGCTTCCTGATACGTCGATTGATTTCTCTCGCTATTTAGTTTCTTTTCTATTTCATATTGCCGTTTATCTTGTCGGAAAATCAAATAGAGGTCTGCGTGAAAAAAACAAAACACCTTCCTGAAATAACTGTAAAAGCTGTCATACTCGGCATTGTTTTAAGTATGATTTTAGCGGGAGCAAATGCTTATCTGGGTCTTTTCGCTGGGATGACAGCATCGGCTTCTATTCCCGCTGCAGTGATTAGTATGGGAATATTCCGACTCTTTAAAAAACATAATATTTTAGAAAATAATATTGTCCAAACTGCGGCTTCAGCGGGCGAGTCCCTTGCAGCAGGCGTTATTTTTACAATTCCAGCTCTCATTTTAATGGGATATTGGAAAACTTTTGATTACTGGGAGATTGCAAAAATTGCAGGCATTGGTGGATTGATAGGTGTCCTTTTTACAATACCCTTACGACGCGCTCTTATAGTAGAAGCAAAATTAAAATTCCCTGAAGGTATCGCAACTGCCTCGGTTTTACGAACTGGAGACTCTGACGACGACAGCGATAAAGATACGCGTGAAGGCGACTTAAAAACGTTAATCTGGGGAAGTATCGTAGGAGCCATCATGAAATTTGGTCAACAAGCTTTGGCTTTATGGGGTTCCTCTATTGAAACCGTACAGGTGATGACTGTTACGCGTGGACAAGCCGCTTTAGGGCGTTCGATTTTTGGGATGGGGATGGATATTTCTCCTGCCCTCCTTTCTGTCGGTTTTATTGTCGGACGGAATATCGCGATACTCGTTTTCGCTGGAGGACTAATTTCTTGGGGTTTCGCAATTCCTATCTACACATATTTCAACCCTTTTGACGGTAATGCAATGGATGCGGCTTGGGATATTTGGAATGAAAAAATTCGTTATCTCGGCGTTGGGGCAATGGTTGTAGGCGGTATTTGGTCCTTTATTAAACTTTTAAAACCTTTGATTATCGGCATTAAAGCCAGTCTCAATACCTATAGTTCCTTAAATACTAATATTGAAATTAAGCGCGAAGAACAAGACATTCCTATAAAATATGTTGGTATTGCTTTAGCCATTCTCATTATCCCCATGTATTTTATGTATTTAAATGTTCTTCAGTCAAACAGTATAGCATTGATTGTTACGTTTATTATGGTTGTATTTGGATTCCTTTTTTCCTCCGTTGCCGCCTATATGGCTGGCGTTGTAGGTTCTTCCAATAATCCAATTTCAGGTGTAACAATCGCGACAATTCTTTTTTCATCCCTACTTCTTCTGGCTCTTATGGGAGCAGGTAGTATGGAGGGAGCTGCGGGTTCTATTTTAATTGGCGCAGTGGTCTGTGCAGCGGCTTCTATTGGCGGCGATAACATGCAAGATTTAAAAACGGGCTATTTGCTTGGCGCGACGCCATGGAAACAACAAGTGATGCAAATTGTGGGAACCATTAGTGCCGCACTTGTTTTAGGTTTTGTTCTAGATATCCTTCACACGGCTTATACAATAGGTTCGACGGATCTCCCAGCACCTCAGGCTACATTAATGAAATCCGTAGCAGAAGGTGTGTTTCAAGGGAATTTGCCATGGAATTTTGTTATTTGGGGAGCCGTTTTAGGCATTGTTATTATTTTAATGGATGTCTTTCAAGAGAGGCGAGGTTCGGATTTTAGGATACCCGTTCTTGCCGTTTCCGTCGGTATTTATCTTCCTATCGAGCTTTCAACTCCCATATTTTTGGGAGGGATGATAGCTCATTATTTAAAAATTGTAACACAATCTGATATTGTTGAAAAACGAGGCGTTTTACTTTCTGCTGGATTAATTACGGGCGAAGCCCTCATGGGTATCATCGTCGCGCTCCCAATATTTTTTACGATGGATAAAGAATGGTGGCCCAATATTGCTGGATTCGAAAGTTTAGGATTAATATTTTTCGCCTTAATCATTTACTGGTTTATTTCCTTGCGTAAGATGAATCACTCAACATCTACAGAACAAACATTATAGAAATCGGAGAAGTATTATGAAACCCGTTACGCGCGAATTTATTCATCGTTTACCAAAGCCTGAACTCCATTGTCATTTAGATGGTTCTTTGCGGATTGAAACCATGTTAGATATTGCCCAGAAGGAAAAAATTGAACTCCCTTCAAAAGATCCAGATTTATTATTAAAAGCAGTTGCTGTTTTGGACAAAGTTAAAAATCTAGAAGAGTATATTGAAAAGTTTGGCATTACTCTATCTGTTTTGCAATCTCCTGAGTCCTTACGTCGTGCTGCTTTTGAACTAGCTGAGGATGCAGCTAAAGAAAATATTAAATACATTGAAGTTCGGTATTCCCCTATTTTGCATAACAACCATGGCATGACTCCCATGCAAAGCTTAGATGCTGTTCTAGAGGGTCTTAGGGAAGCTGAGAGCGAATTTAATATTCAAACAGGTGTCATCATTTGCGGGATTCGAAATATTTCTCCCGATGTATCGCTTCAACTGGCCGAATTAGCCGTGGCGTATAAATATCGTGGCGTCGTTGGCTTTGATTTAGCAGGAGCCGAAGAGAATAATCCCGCTAAAGCGCATATCGGTGCATTCTACTTAACACGGAATAATAATATCAATATCACATTACACGCTGGTGAGGCCTATGGTCCGGAAAGTATTCATCAAGCCATACATTATTGCGGTGCCAACCGGATTGGACATGGAACGCGCCTTAAAGAAAACGGCGACTTATTGAATTATGTCAACGATCAACGCATTTGTTTAGAAATTTGCCTCAATTCCAACGTGCATACGCAATCTATCAAAAAGATTGAAGATCATCCAATACGATTGTATCTTGACTATGGTTTGAGACTTTCATTAAATACAGACAATCGACTTATTTCAAACACAACGCTAGTTGATGAATACATGACGGCCTATAAATATTTTAATTTTAATATGTTAGATTTCAAAGATATCATCATTTCTGGATTTAAAAGTGCATTTTTACATCATAGAGAACGAACGCGTCTTATCAAAGATGTAGCAGATGAGATTGATGACTACCTTGGTATTGTTCATCCTCATTAGGAATATTAAAACAAAAAAAGGCTCTTTTAATAGAACCTTTTTTTTGCGGAGAAGGAGAGATTCGAACTCTCGGTAGTTTGACCTACACACGCTTTCCAAGCGTGCACCTTAAGCCACTCGGACACCTCTCCATTTTTCAATACTGTCAGTCCAAGGACTTACAGCGAGGGCGAATATAATCGAAGACTTGTCGGCTGCAAATGTCAAAATATGTGAACTGCTTGAATCATATAAATAGAAAAACACCTAATAACCCCACTAATTATTAGGTGCTTCATTATTTTAAATATAGATCAACTAGCCTAACAAAGTTTCAGCAGGTGAATATTCCATCGAAAATGCATCGGCAACAGCTTTGCAGGTTACATTGCCTTTGTACATATTAAGACCAAGCTTAAAACCGTCATCACTTTTTAAAGCATCGACAGGCCCCATGTCTGCAATCTTCAATACATAGGGTAATGTTGCATTTGTTAGAGCAATTGTAGATGTATAAGGCACTGCGCCAGGCATATTTGCGACACAGTAATGAACAATGCCATGTACGAGAAAAGTAGGTTTTTCATGCGTTGTTGGACGACATGTTTCAATACATCCACCTTGATCAACAGCGACGTCAACAACGACGGATCCCTTACGCATCAATTTAAGCATATTTTTAGTCACCAGAGCAGGAGCTTTTGCACCTGGAACCAATACTGCACCAATCAATAAATCCGTTTGAGGCAATAATTTTTTAATATTAGCAGACGTCGAATACATTGTAAAAACGTTTGCTGGCATGATGTCGTCGAGTTCTCTTAGTCTGTTGATATTTAAATCAAACATATAGACTTGAGCTCCTAGCCCCGCAGCCATTTTCGCGGCATTTGTACCGACTATTCCCCCACCAAGAATCATTACGGTGGCAGGTTTTACACCTGGAACACCGCCTAGTAATATCCCTCGTCCACCCATTCGTTTTTCAAGAAACTTAGCGCCTTCTTGCGTCGCCATTCTTCCAGCAACTTCACTCATTGGTTTTAATAATGGCAAAGAATGATTAGGTGATTCGACGGTTTCATACGCTATGGCCGTTGCCCCTGATTTCAAGAATGAGTCCGTTAATTCCTTGTCGGCAGCAAAATGAAAATATGTAAAAACAGTTTGATCTTTTCGTGCCATTGCTATTTCAACGGGTTGAGGTTCTTTTACTTTTACTATCATGTCTGCAGTTGCCCAAATTTCTGCAGCAGTTTCAATAATAATAGCGCCTGCGTCGATATAAGCTTCATTTAAAAATCCAGAGTTTACACCTGCATTATTTTGAATTAATACTTTGTGATGTCTTTGGACGAGAGTTTCTACACCACCGGGTGTCATGGCAACTCTATTTTCATTATTTTTAATTTCTGTGGGTACTCCGATAATCATGGCTTCCTCCATAAATCGTTAATTTATATCGTGTTCTCTCCTTCGAGAATCGTTGTTAAAAACGCATCATAATTGAACAATTCTTGTGCCAATTCCAATACTTGATTGGCTGTTACGGCCTCAATTCTTTCCATAAATTCATCCAAACTAAAATTTCGATGATAGTACATTTGTTGCCGTCCTAAGCGTATCATACGTCTTTCCATGGATTCATCAGACATCACAACTCCAGATTTATACTGCGCTTTTACGCGTTGAAGTTCCAGCTCTGGTATAGCTTGTTTTTTAATAATCTCAAGTTCTTGTTTTATAAGTTCAATTGCTTTTTCACTTTTTGATTTTTCTGTAGCACAATAAATGCCGAAAGTACCCGTATCTTCATAAAGGTTCACAAACGAAAATATGGAATATGCGACACCATATTTTTCTCGAATATTCTGAAATAATCGTGCACTCATCCCTCCGCTTAATATTGAATTTAATATGGCTAAGGGCCAACGATTATTATCATGTACAGAAACGGTTCGGGTTCCATAAATCATGTGACTTTGAGATATATCCTTTTGGAAAACATATTTGCCTCTACGTGCGTCATTTTCAGGTACAATATTTCCAATGATTTTTGTTTTTCGTTTAATTTGAAAATATGCATCGACAAAATTCAATAATTGCTCGTGTTCAACAAAGCCCGCTGCAACAATAACTATTTTTTCAGGCGTATAATTTTCATTAAGATATTGATTAAGTTTATCACTATTAAATTGCCGAATTGACGATTCATTTCCAATAACAGGCTTCCCTAAATTATGATTTGGGAAAATATGAGCATCAAAATGTTCGAAAATAACGTCGTCAGGCATATCTTGATAATCTCTTAGTTCATCAAGAACTACTTCTTTTTCTCGCTCAATTTCGGCTTTTGGAAAAGTCGGATTCAACAATATATCGGAAAGTATATTGACAGCGATATTTAGATGTTCACTTAATACGCGAGCATGAAAACAGGTATATTCCTGCGATGTAAATGCATTGAGTGTGCCACCAACACTTTCTAATTCGTTAGCAATATCATAAACATTTCGATTTGTCGTCCCCTTAAATATCGCATGTTCAAGAAAATGTGAAATTCCTGCAACTTCATCGAATTCATTCCGACTACCCGTTCGAACCCAGAAGCCTAAGGCAACAGAGCGAACAGACGCTACACTTTCGGTAACAATTGTAAGTCCATTTTGAAGTATTGTCGATTTACGCATCTCTACGAAACTCTCCGCCCAGTTAGATTATTTCTAAATACTTAGATAAAATCTTAACGTTAAATTGAATGGTGTTAACTATTTACTTTTCTATAATGTGTATCCGTCTAACAAGCAAAGGTTTAGTCTCTTTTGATCGTTATTGATTGGCTGTTCTATCGGGCAATGATTTGAAAATTTATTTCATCTCTTTTTATCGATACAAATTAATTATATAAGTACATTAATTAAAATGGCAGAGTCTTTTTACAAACTCTGCCATGGTAATAGTTATCTTTGTTCATTAAATAAGACGATTAATTTAGTCTCTTCTAAATCGTTTATTTCCACCGCTTCTAGAGTTATCTCTGTTGCCACTACGTTCAGGTCTTTCGCGACGAGGTGGTTCAACATAACCTTCAGGTTTTTCTAAAAGATCTCTACGGCTTAGGTTTAAGCGACCTTCTCTGTCAACTTCTAACAATTTTACTTTAACAGAATCACCAATATTTAAAATATCAGTCACTTTATCGACGCGTTCCCAAGCAAGTTTACTAATATGCACTAAGCCTTCTTTGCCTGGTAAAATTTCGACAAATGCACCAAAATCCATGATTCGTTTGACGGTACCGTCAAATACTTCATCAACTTTTGGTTTACGAACGGTATTAAATACGCGTTCATATGCAGCATCAGCAGAATCTTGATCAAGTGCAAAAATGAGCACGGTTCCATCATTATCGATATCAACTGTTGCACCTGTATCGGCAGTAATAGATTTAATATTTTTGCCTCCTGGTCCAATAACCATTCCAATATCATCAATATCAACTTGCATTGTCATATATCTTGGAGCATAAGGAGACATTTCTGCGCGAGGTGCAGCGAGTTCTTCTTCCATGATATTAATGATATGCTCGCGTCCTTTTTTGGCTTGTTCCAATGCTTCACGCATTATTTCAGTACTTAAACCTTGAATTTTAAGATCCATTTGGATGGCTGTTACGCCGTCACGACTACCCGTAACTTTAAAATCCATGTCGCCATAATGATCTTCATCACCGAGGATGTCGCTTAAAACAGCATGACGTTTTCCATCAGAGATGAGTCCCATTGCAATACCGGCAATCGTTTTCTTGAGACCAACGCCTGCATCCATCAACGATAAGGAACCACCGCAAACACTCGCCATTGAAGAGGAACCATTTGATTCCAATATTTCTGACACGATACGTGTTGTGTAAGGGAAATCTGGTTTTTTAGGCATATGAAATTTTAACGCTCTTTCGGCTAAATTTCCATGACCAATTTCACGACGTCCCGTAAATCCAATACGACCTACTTCACCAACACTATAAGGTGGAAAGTTATAATGGAGATAGAATGTTTTTCTCATATCATTATCAATATCATCAATGATTTGTTCGTCATCTTTTGTTCCAAGTGTTGTAGCAACAAGAGCTTGTGTTTCACCACGTGTAAATAATGCCGATCCATGCGCTCTAGGTAAGACACCTGTTTTTATCGTAATTTTGCGAATTTCTTCTAAATTACGTCCATCAACACGAACTCTATCTGTCATAATTCTTTCACGAATATTTGCTTTTAAACGATCCGAAAAAGTTGATTTGACAGTGCCTAAATCGTCTGGATATTCTTCTTCAAATTGCAACGCTAACGCTTTTGCAAAATCATCTTTTGCCAAGGAGCGTTTTTGTTTTTCAACAATCGAATTTAATTCAGATAACTTTGTTTCGTCAATTGCAGCGTTCACTTTGGCAATAAGTTCATCTTTTGAATGATCAATTTCCATAACGCGTTTGACAGGATTAACTTCGTCGATTATAGTTTGTTGAAAATCGATCAGAATTTTAATCTGAGTCTGTGCAAATTCAATCGCTTTTATGAGTATATCTTCCGTTACTTCGTGCAATTCACCTTCAACCATTGTGACATCAGTTGCTGTTCCAGCGACGATAACATCCATCTCAGAAACGTTCATTTGCTCCATCGTTGGGTTGACAATGAATTCTCCATCAATGAGTCCAACCCTGACAGATGCTAGAGGTTCTGCTAACGGTAAATCAGAAACACAAATTGCTGCTGAAGCACCCAAAACACTTAATGCATCTGCTGGATTTTCTTTGTCTGTTGAGACAACGGTTATCATTATTTGTGTTTCAGCCATATAGCCTTCCACAAACATGGGACGTATGGGACGGTCCGTTAAACGAGCCGTCAATATTTCTTTTTCGGAAGGTCGGGCTTCGCGTTTAAAAAATCCACCTGGAATTTTTCCACCAGCATAGGTTTTTTCGCGAAATTCAACTTGAAGAGGAAAAAATCCTCGGGAAAAATCGTTTTCTTTAGCAGCTGTAACAACTGCCAGTAGAGCAGTTTCGCCATACTGTACGAAAACTGATCCATTTGCTTGTTTGGCCATAAGACCTGTCTCAATAGACAGCGTCTTTCCACCAAATACTATTTCTTTACGAATCAAAAATGACTCCGTTCTAAACAACAATTACACCAAAATGTAAATGCCGCTTAATAAGTTTGTTTATCGGCGAATACCGAGTTTAGCTATCAATTCTTTATATTCATTTACGTCGTTGCGCATGATGTATCTAAGTAAACGACGACGTTGCCCTACTTTAATCAAAAGACCCCGACGTGTATGATGATCTTTTTTAAATTTCTTTAAATGCTCTGTTAATAGACGGATGTCTTCTGTTAATAACGCCACTTGTACAGCAGATGAACCAACGTCACCTTCTTTTTTACCGTACTCTTTAATTATAGCATCTTTTACTTCTTTTGTTAAGGCCATTTGCCCTCCTAATTGTTGAGATAATTCTCAATTAGAGACATGCAAGTCTCTTTATCGTTGTTTAGTTGTTCTGTTAATATCTCTGGGGTTTCAAACTTCTTTTCCCCCCTTAATTTTTGTAAAAATTCGATCGTTAATCCGTTTCCATATGCAGGGGCAGTTTTCGTTTCATCTAAAAATAAATGTACTTCAATAACTTCTCCAATTTGATCATTAAATGTAGGTCTCACGCCAATATTGCACATCCCAAATGATGATTGATTATCCCATAAACACTTTACAAGATACACACCTCTATTGGGAACTACTTTTTGCGATGAATCAAGCTCAATATTTGCGGTTGGGAAAGTCAGCTGCCGCCCTCGTTGCATTCCTTTTACAACATTTCCCCTAATAATATATGAATGTCCCAGCATTGCATTCGCTAAATCTAGACGATCACCTTGAATGTGATCACGAATCATTGTACTGCTCACAGGCTGGTTTTCATTCATCAGAGCATCAATAATCGTTACGTCAAAACCGGATGTTTTTCCGAGTTCCTGAAGAAGAGTCACATCCCCTTCTCGGTTTTTCCCAAATCGATGATCATATCCTATTATAATATGCTTTGCTTTTAAGGCATCAATTAAAACTTTTTTTATAAACGAAGCTGCATTGAGTTCAGAAAATCCTTTGTTAAAATCCAAAGCAACAAAATAATCAAGGTTAAAGTATCTTTCAGTAATTAAAGCTTTTTCTGCGAGAGTGGATAGCAGACGAATAGGGCGTTTGTTTTTTGATCTTAAAAGCAATTGAGGATGGGGTTCAAACGTGAGTAAAATAGACGGCAATTTTGTATTATGTGAAATCGCAACGGTTTTTTTTAAAAGGTTTTGATGACCTCTGTGGATACCATCAAAGCTACCTATCGTAACAATACTGCCTTCAACAGTTGGAAAATCGTTTAAGCAGCGGATAATTTCCATTGTTCTTCAAACTCTTCAATTGTGAGGCTATCCTCAATTTTAAAATCACCAATCGCTGTTCTTTCTAACATTTTCAAATAGCCAATTGTACCGAGGGCAGAGGCAATATCTTCTCCCAAGGTTCGAACGTAAGTTCCTTTACTACATTTAACGGTAAACATTAAACTGTCGGATAATAATTCATTCAATTCTATGCTATAAATAAATATTTTAATAGGTTCGCGGTCCACTTCAATCCCATCCCGAGCATATTTATAAAGTCTTCTACCGTTGACTCTTTTAGCTGAAAACATTGGCGGGATTTGAGTTATTTCTCCTTCAAATTGCTTTAGAACGGATTCGATTTGTTTTATCTCAAGCTCTGGGATTTGTGATTCTTCAACAATTTTACCCTTGATGTCACCTGAATCAGTTTTTGTACCAAAATGTAACTGAGCCCGATATGTTTTTGTTAATTCCATAAATTCGTTTGATTTTTTTGTATGACGACCGGTTAAAACAATAAGAAGCCCTGTCGCAAATGGATCTAAAGTCCCAGCATGACCAACTTTTTTAAAATGAGTGATGTCCCGAATTTTTTTAACGACATCAAAACTCGTCCAATCAACGGGTTTATTAATTAAATACGTGTTAGATGCGCTCAAACGATATCTCTTAATAATTTGTTAATTTTATCCGTCGCTGCGAGAGTGTCATCCAATACAAATAAAACTTCAGGGACATATTTTAAGGGGACATTTTGACCGATATGATATCGAATCTTTTTACGATGACCAATAATAATCCGCATGGTTGATTTCACAGCATTTTCATTCCCATAAATAGAAAAGAATATTTTGGCTGTTTTTATATCAGACGCCATTTCAACTTTAGAAGTTGTAATGAAACCCGGCGTCGTATTGGCCAAATTTCGCACCATATAATCAGCAACGGCAACCTTGATTGCGTCTGCGACTTTATTGGGTCTCATACCTGCCATTTATTGAGAGGATTCCAATTTTCTTTTCTTTTCAACGACGGTATGGAATCTAAGCTCGTCGCCTACTTTTAGACGATCCCAGTCTTTAATTGCAATACCACATTCGTTGCCTTCAGGCACTTCTTTTACTTCATCTTTAAAACGTTTGAGGGTTTTAATGACGCCCGAATGAATCACCTCATCGTCACGAACGACTCTAATATTTAACTCCCTACGTGCGAATCCAGATGTTACTTTACAACCAGCAATGATGCCAATTTTGGGTATTTTGAAAAGATTTAGCACTTCTGCTGTTCCAATGGGTGTTTCAATTTTTTCAGGTTCTAGCATACCTTCGAGTGCTGCTTTTATTTCATCAACCGCATCGTAGATAATCGAATAATGTCTAATATCGACATCTTCAGCTTTCGCTAATAACTTAGCTTTTGTATCTGCTTTTACGTTAAAACCAATGATAAAAGCTTTCGATGCAGATGCGAGTAAAACGTCCGATTCCTTAATCATACCAATGCCGCGATGAATAATTCGAACAGCCACTTCTTTGGTTGCCATTTTCATTAATGAGTCCGCAAGGGCTTCAATGGAACCATCGACATCACCTTTAATAACAATATTAAGGTCTTTAACTTTTCCTTCAGCAATTTGCTGAGATATTTGGTCAAGTGTTTGATGTCTCATGCGTTTGAAATCTTGTTCACGACGTATTTGTTGCCGTTCTGCACTGACTTCTTTCGTACGTTTTTCACTTTCCATAACGATGAATTTATCGCCTGCTTTTGGTACGTCTCCAAAGCCTAATATTTCGATTGGCGTGGAAGGTCCAGCTATTTTTACTCGGGCATTTCGCTCGTTGATTAAAGCGCGTACTTTACCGCTATAATCACCGCAAACAAAAGGGTCTCCGACGCGAGCAGTCCCTCGTTGAATCAATACAGTAGCGACGGACCCTAGTCCTTTATCGAGTCTGGATTCAATGACAATACCTCTGGCATAGGTGTCAGGATTGGCTGTTAATTCGAGCATTTCTGCTTCTAGAATAAGCTGATCCAAAATGGCCGAAACATTATTACCAAATTTTGCTGAAATTTCAATATCAGGATATTTACCACCCCAACTTTCTACAAGCATGTCATGTTCAGCGAGTTCGCGACGCACACGTTCAGTATCCGCTCCTGCTTTATCAATTTTATTAATTGCAAAAATAATGGGAACACTTGCGGCTCTGGCATGATTAATAGCTTCGACGGTTTGCGGCATGACAGCATCGTCAGCTGCTACGACAATAATAACGATATCTGTAACTTGAGCCCCCCTCGCACGCATAGCAGTAAACGCTTCGTGACCCGGCGTATCTAAAAATGTTAGCTCTTTACCATCAGGTAACACGACGCAATACGCACCGATATGCTGTGTTATTCCACCCGCCTCTCCAGCGATTACATTCGTACTTCGGATATAGTCAAGCAAGGATGTTTTTCCATGATCGACATGTCCCATAATTGTAATAACGGGAGGTCTTGGCTGTAATGTACCTGTTTCTTCTTCTTCAAATTCTTCTTCAGCTTCATCAATGATTTCGTCTTGAAATTCAACATTTACTTCAAATTCACCCGCAAGAAGTTCAATAGTATCACGATCAATCCTTTGATTAATAGTCACCATCATACCCATTTCCATACATTTACCAATCAAATCTGAAATATCTATTTCGATTAAATCAGCAAACTCATGAAGAGCAATAAATTCTGTCACTTTAAAGATGTCTAAGGCATCCGAATCACCTTCTTCGCCGCTTTGACCGCCACGTTTTTTACGACGTTTCTTTTCTTCAAAGGAAGAAATGGTTTTCTTAATATTTTCTTGAACTTTTTTATCATCAACTTTATGTGTTTTTTTATTTTTATTTTGAACAGAGTGCGTGTCCTTGATGACTTTCTTAATCTTCCGTTCAATTTTATGGGCTACAATTTTGCTCTTTACGGGTGCTTCAACTACTTTGTCTTTTTCAACGTTTGCGACGGTTTTCGTACTTTTTTTCTTTAAATTGCTTTCTTTGTCTAATATTTCTTGAGCGATCTGTTCTGCTTCTTCGCGTTGCTTCTTCTCTTTTTCAAACTTGAGTTTTTCTTCTTCTTCAAGTTTTTTTCGAGCAATAGCAACTTCCCGTAGTCTCAGTATCTCTGTTTCTTTTTTTGCATTCTCTTCATCTTCGCGCTTTTTCTTTTCAATTTCAGTTCTCTGGATGCGCTCTTCTTCTTCTGTGCGACGAGCTTCTTCAATTATACGAAGTTCATCTTCCTTCTTTTCAATTTCTAATTGATACAAATCGGCTGCAAAATGTTTTAGAATCAAATCAAATGTTGAGCTTTCAACAACATCCATATGATTGCGAATTTCGAATCCTTTTTCACGCAAGAAAGAAACAATTTCTTGATGTGAAATATTAATCTGCTTAGCAATTTGGTATATTCTTTTGGGTGTACTCAACGATACCTCTCAGGCTTCTTCTTAAAATGCAATCAAAGCTGCATTAATTGTTTTCGTCTTCATCTGATATTTCAACGATTTCTTCAACTACCTGAACCTCAACTTGCTCCATTAATGCAGCTAAAAATTCATCAATTGTTTTTTCACCAAGACCTTTAATACTTAATAAAGCATCTCTACTTGTATTGATAACATCATCAACGGTTTCAATGCCATTATCTATCAAAATATTTACGACTCGAGTCGGTAAATTATTGACGTCAATCAAAAAGACATCTTCACGAGCGGGACCTTCTGACTCATTTCTGGAACGTGCTTCAATTTCATAACCCGTGATTTTTGACGCTAGGCGTACGTTTTGACCATTTTTCCCAATGGCGATTGAAATATCAGAATTTTCGAAACGAGTGTATGCTTTTTTCATTTCTAAATCAATTTCAACTTGATAGGGTTTTGCAGGAGACATCGCCCGTGAAATTAATAATCGAGGTTCAGAACTATAGTTGATAATATCAATTTTTTCACCATTGAGTTCACGAACTATAACTTGAATACGACTCCCCTTCATTCCCACGCAGGCACCAACGGCATCGATACGTCTATCATGTGACTCGACCACAATTTTCGTACGATCGCCTGCTTCACGCGATAAAGCTTTCACTTCGATATGACCGTCTTCAATCTCAGGAACTTCATTTTTAAATAATTTTAATAGGAAATCTGGAGACGCTCTTGAGATAATAATTTCCGGACCTTTTTTCTCCCAAATCACATCTTTAATGATGGCTCTAATCGACTCTCCACGACGGTAACGCTCGTTATAAATCTGTTCTTCACGAGGCATTTTTAATTCAGCGCGATCAATATTTATAACGATGGAATCGCGTCGTATTTGACGAATCTCACCAATAACTATTTCACCAATGCGTTCTTTATACTCTTTGTAAACTTGTAGTCGTTCAAATTCTTGAATCTTTTGAGACAATATTTGTTTTGCATAAGTTACCAGACGTCGGCCGAAGCTATCAGGGTCTAAGACATCAATATATAAGTCCCCAATTTCTAAGTCAGGAGCTACTTTGTGAGCTGTTTCAATATCAACTTCAAAATCGGGATCATCGACGACTTCAACGACTTCTTTTTCATGATAAATCTCAATTTCACCTTTATCCATATTGACGATAACATCAAAGTTATCGACATTTCCATACTTCCGTTGGATTAAGGTTTCAAATATTTCCTTAATGATATCCGCTAGCTCTTTTCTATCGATATCTTTTTCTTTTGCTACCTGGATAAATCCTTCAACGATCTGCTTACTGATCAAGGTTAGAACCTCCTATTACCATTTAAGGACTAAATGTCCTTCAATTATTTGAGAATATGGAATCGCCAACGTCTCATTTTCAAGGCTAAACTCAAGTTTATCATCTGATACTTTCGCGAGAGTGCCTTCTACTGAAAGGGTTTTTTCTTCCTGTTTATATTTTATAAAAAGGAGATGCCCAATATATCTGCGAAAGTGTCTAAGGGACTTTATAGAAGTGTTGATACCAGGAGATGTAACTTCAACAGTGACATTCTCGATATCTAAGTTGGGAAGACTAAACTCATGATTAATTCTTCGATTAACTTCAGAAAGTTGGCTCATAGAAATACCCGAATCAGACTCTAATTTTACCTTTAATTGGTATCTTAAATTATGCTCTGATAATTTCCAATCAACCAGAAAAACATTTTCATCAAGAATACATTTTTCAATTTCCACTGCTATTTTTTCCTTAGGCCACTTCATACCTTCTCGCCTTGTTATTTCAAAAACAAAGAAAGTGGGCTTGTCAACCCACTTTCAACGCCAAATATATTTAGAGGACTTGTGTTTACAAGCCTTATTATATAAAGATTATTGACTGATTTTACCCAATAAATATTCTGCATTTGTTCGATTATCTTTCGATATTTTTTTGTCCAATAGATCCTGCAAAATCGATTTTGATTCAGACATGTTGTTAGCGTTAAAATAGGATAATGCTGCAGAAATTTTTAAACCGTCTTGCATGTCGCCTTTGGTAATTTTTGCCGCCTTTAAATACGTAGCAGCCGCGTCTTGAAACTGTTCTGCTCTAACATAGCATTCAGCTAATTTTGATGTAGCAGCGAGTTTTATGATAGGATCGGATACTGTATTTGAAACCATTGTGAATAACTCTTTAGCCCCGTCAATGTCATTAGAATCTAATTTTGAAACACCCAAATAATACGGTGCCAGTTCGGCACCAGCAACGTCACCATATTCAGATACGACCATTTCAAGCTCTGAAATAACGTTAGCATTTGGATTATTGGCATAAGCGTTGAGTACTTTTGTGGTTTCTAGCATTGCTTCATTTTGTGTCGTGACGATGTTATTATTCCATACCCAGGCGATAAAAAGAATCGCAAATACGCCTCCTAAAATAATATAGAAGGGGTTTTTATATTTATCATATAATTCTTTTCCTTCTTCAAGTGCTTCAAATAAAGGGTCTGATTTAAGTTCTTTTTTTGTTAATTTTTTCTTTGGTTTTAACATGGTTCCACTCAATCTCTCATATAATTGTTAAATATTTGGCATTCTAATCGTACCCCTGAGGCGATTCGAACGCCTGGCCTACGGTTTAGGAAACCGTTGCTCTATCCTACTGAGCTACAGGGGCCAAATCGTTGCATTTTAAAAAGCCCGCGAATATAAGCGAACTCCCCTCGGAGACAAAAGATTTAGGAACAAAATAATGATATTTAGAATCAATCCTGAAATAAAGAAACAAATTCGAATTTATGACCATCAAATAGGCCTTTATCACTTAATTTCAGATTTGGGATGACGAGTCTGCTAAAATTTTTAATCTCGATATGAGGGGGTTCATGCTTTCTTTTGGAACGGTATAATATTGTTGCAATACACCGTCGACACGGAAGCGAATACGTACATCTTTTTCTCTAGGTTCAAAATGGATGTCACTGGCGCCTACTTTGATGGCTTCACCAAAAAGTAAGTTTACCGCTGCGACAACTTCAGTATCTCCGCCAATTTCTTTTGATACAACGCGTGAGCGATCATCGACGGTTCCATCTTCATTTTGCGTATGTACAGCATATTTTGCTGCACTATAATACATATCAATAGCCTGTTCAATATCACTTTCGGTTGCTAGTATGATGTTGATTTCCATCCCCGTATCGAGGCTCAAGTCGTCAATAATTTCTAGATTCATCGGATCCGAGATGGCAATCGTTAAAGATTCGCCTAAGGCAAAAAGAGGCATGACTTTATTTTTACGTGCAAAATCTTCTTTAATATATTCAAGTATTTTTTGCTCAACTTCATAGACCATTAAATCAAGGGTTGGTATGCCAAGTTGCTCACTAAGGATGTCCGTAAGATCGCGTTCACTTAAAAAGCCAAGAGCTAAAATCGCTTTCCCGAGATACATGCCATGAATGTCTTTATATTCCAGCGCTTCTTCGAGTTGGTGCGAGTCGAGCTTCCCTGCATCGATTAATAATTGTCCTAGTTGTTTTTTCATTTCAGCCATGAATTTCGTCCTTAAAAAGCGACTCTAATGTACCAATCAATGATGTCTTGATAACACAAAATGCTTATGAATGTCCCGAATCCCATAAAGGGGCCAAAGGGTATTTTCTGACCAATCTCCAATTTCCCAAAAGGTAACAAAGCCAAAATAAATACAGATGCGCCTAAAAACGTCATCGCGACTGCAACAATACCCGCCTTCCATCCTAAAATGAGTCCGATTACAAAGGCGTATTTCACATCGCCCATTCCCAAACTTTCCTTTTTAAATACTTTTTCACCAAGGAATCCAATAATGTAAAATCCTAAACCCAGAGAAAAAGCTCCGATGAGTGCGGGAATTAACATGGTTACACCTTGACCGAAGTATAAAGGTAAAAGCGCAAATATTCCGAGTAACAGGAGGCCATTCGGAATGATATAATGATCCATATCAATAAATGTGATGGCAATAATCAAAATCGTGAAATAAGCCATCCCAACAAATTGCCAATTGGGACCTAAAACATAAAATAATAAAGTGAGTAATAAGGCAGTTAACAGCTCGACACTGGGATATCTCAGAGAAATGTGCATCCCGCATGACGAGCACTTCCCTCTCAATAATAAATAACTAAGGATTGGGATATTTTCTTTGGCTGTAATTTGATGTCCACATTGAGGGCATTGGGATCGAGGCTTTACAATCGATTGTTCCAAAGGAACGCGATAAATAATAACATTTAAAAAGCTGCCAATCGCGAGTCCGTAAACAAATACGAGTATGGCAAGGATTAGCATGTTATTGTCTATCATTCAGCGACTAATTTTTTTATTGTTTCAACCAATGCAGGTGGGACGACAGGTTTTGTAAGGTAGAGTGTGGCGCCAGATGTTACCGCTAATTGACGATCTTCGTCAGAATCTTTTGCGGAAACAATAATGATAGGCGTATCACGAAAAGATGCATCAAATTTTAGTAATCGACACACTTGGAAACCATCAAGTTTTGGCAACATTAAATCAAGCATAATTAAGTCCGGATGAATTTTTCGAGCTTCTTGCAAACCTGTCATGCCATCCGAAGCTACAAAAGTCTCAAAACCTTCCCGTTCTAAAAAAAGACGAATTGGGTCTGAGAAAAAACTCTCATCGTCAACAATTAAAATCTTTTTACCCATTAGGTTCTACCCACTTTCCTGTTAATCTTGTTCAATTAAATCCAATTCAATTTTCATCGTATACGTGTTTTTAGCAACTGTTCGGATTAATAATTTCAAATCTGTTGGATGATCAGCATATTGTACGGCATCCTCTTCAGAAATCAACTCACTTTTGAATAATTTAAATAATGATTGGTCAAAACTAATCATTCCTTCAGAATTCGAATTTTCGATGGTGCGTTGTAGGAGTTCGATTTCACCTTTATGAATTAAATCTTTAACACGTGCACTGGATAATAAAATTTCCATTGATGCTTGTCGACCACCGCCAATGCCAGGTACGAGACGCTGTGCAACAATACCGTTAATATTTTGACTGAGTTGTAATTTGACCATTTCATGCTGGATGGGTTCAAAAAAACTTAAAATACGTTCAATTGTCTGTGACGCTGTTTTAGCATGCAGTGTGCTCAATACAAGATGTCCCGTTTCAGCAAAAGACAGCGCTGCGTTCATCGTTGCTTGGTCACGAATTTCTCCGATTAAAAGCATTGACGGCGCTTCTCGCAGTGCGCTTTTCAACGCGGCTTGGTAACTGGATGAATCCTGTCCAATTTCGCGTTGGTTTACGACACTTTTTTTATGGCGATGCAAAAATTCAATGGGGTCTTCTAACGTCAATATGTGGCCACTTAAATTGCTATTCCTATAATCAACCAAAGAAGCCAGTGTCGTAGATTTTCCACTTCCTGTCCCACCAACAATGAGTACTAAACCTCGTTTGGCAAGGGCAAGTTCACCAATTAAATCAGGTAAACCAAGTTCATGAAAACTACTAATTTTCTCAATAATTTGTCTCACGACAAAGGCATCAGAATTGCGCTGTTTAAAATAATTTACTCTAAAGCGCCCCACATTGGGCAAACTGTAAGTAAAGTCCAGTTCTCTATCTATCTGAAATTTTTCAGATTGCTTGCTCGTAAGCATTTCAAGCTTCAGTTTTTCAAGTATTTTTGATGTAATGATATCTTTTTCTAATGGTACCGTCTCCCCAGAAATATTCATCATTGGGTAAGCACCCATTGAGATATACAAATCGGAGGCATTGACCTCAACCATAACATTTAATAATTCTTCAATACTATACATAATTCTATATACTGTTTATTGCTTTTCGCAATTCTTCATTATTACCCGCAACACTTAAAATGCTATTTTTTTCTACGATCCCTTCCACAATTAATCGATGGAAATGTTGTTCCATTGTTTGCATACCGAGTCTAGAACTTGTTTGCATCACCGATGCGAGCTGATAAGTTTTACTTTCTCTAATTAAGTTTCCAACGGCGGGATTTCCGATTAAAACCTCAAAGGCTGCAACACGACCCCCACCAATTTTTGGCAGCAACACTTGCGATATAACGCCAGCAACGGACTCGCTAAGCATAATTCGAATTTGGGATTGTCGATCGCTTGGATATTGGTCGATAATGCGATCAATCGTTTTCGGTGCGCTCATTGTGTGTAATGTGCCAAAAACCAAGTGTCCTGTTTCAGCGGCAGTTATAGCGAGGGACGTTGTTTCTAAGTCTCTCATTTCACCCACAACAATAACATCAGGATCTTCTCGTAAAGCTGAACGTAAAGCCTTCGAAAAAGACTTCGAATTTGTCCCTATTTCTCTATGATTCACGAGGGATTTTTTACTTTTATGAATGTATTCCAAAGGATCTTCCAGTGTGATGATATGCCGATGCGAGTGTGAGTTGATATAATCAATGATTGTACTTAAAGTCGTTGATTTCCCGCTTCCCGTTGGGCCAGTAACCAAAATTAGCCCTTTATCCATATTGGCTAAATCTTTGAAAGATTCAGGCAATTGTAACTCTTCAAAAGAATAAATTCGGCTTGAGATTGCTCTTAATACGGCTGTATCGCCATAAAAACCTTGAAAGACATTGACACGAAAACGACCAATGCCCAAAAAATCATAAGCAAAGTCAATTTCTTTTTCTTCCTCATAAATTTTACGTTCATAATCATTCATAATATCATATATGAGTAAATGAACATCTTCAGGGTTAAGACTGGGTAGTTTTGTCCGGCGCATTATACCGTCAACCCTAACAATGGGAGGAGAATTCGGACTTAAGTGTAAATCCGATGCATCCTGTTCTTTCATGAAATTAAGAAGATCAAATATTTCCATAAACTATATTACTTTCCACCTACGATTGTTGGAGTGATAAAAATGAGAAGCTCTCTTTTTTCGACGGCTGTTGAAGAATGTGAAAAGAACTTTTTGATATAAGGTATCCTTCCGAGAAATGGAATTCTATTCTCAGTTTGAATAAATTGATCGAAAATTAATCCACCAATCAATAATGTATGTCCATTTTCGACTGTGACTTTTGTATTGGTCGAACGTTCAGAAATAATGGGGCGATCCGCATTAGGACCAGCGAACCCGATTAATGCTTGAACGACAGCATTTAAATCGAGGGCAATATAAGTCCCATTATTAACTTTGGGTTTTACGTTTAACGTAATATCAATATCCTGGTCTTCAAATGTGATAGCTTGACTGCCAAACATGCTACCTTCTGGTTGCGGTACTGCAATGGGATACTTCGTTCCCGTTTTTACCGAAGCCCAGGTATTTTCAGTTGTGGTTACTTGAGGTTCTTGAATGAGACGAGTTTCATTATCTGACGCTAAAACATCTAATAGCATATTAAAAACAGGCGTCGTCAAGGTGGCAACTCGCATATCTTTCATAAGCCAGCCAAGACCCAGAGAAGTGGCGCTTGTAGTTGTACCATCAGCGTTTGTGGTTGTACCGGATACATCTGTTGGTCCTGAGATTGTTGCTCGTAAGTCCCAATTGATGCCTAATCTTTCGTCGGAACTGAGTTTTGCCTCAATAAATTTTACAGCAATGTTGACTTGAATAACGGGTTGATCTAAAGTCTCTATCACTTCTTCAATATTTTCAAAATTATAGACATTATCTGTAATAATAAGGTGATCAGACGTTACTTCTTGTTCGCTTGTACCACCTGCACTCGCACCTGTTCCACCTGTAGCTGCTCCACCTCCAGTAGCGCCTCCGCCTGCTGCACCTCCACCGAGTGCACCCAGTAAGCCACCTGCCGCTTGTTGTCCAGCAGGGCTAGCTGCTGCTGCACCTCCACCCGAGCCACCCGATGTACCCGTTGAAACGGGTGAAAATACTTGAATTTGACCTTTTGGTGATAATACGTTCAACAAAGCATTTTGAATGGATTCGGCAGATACATATTCAACTTTATAAATGCGCGTACTGAGTTCTCCTGCCATTTCTTCATCTTTTGGCTTTATAACAATAATATTATCTTGTATAAACCAACTATAGCCATTTACCTTTAAAATAGCATCCAAAGCGGTTCCTAAATTTACTTTGGATAGTGCGACAGTAATGCGACCTTCAACTTTTTGACCTGCGATAATATTGAGGCTATGTTGATTGGCCAATAATCTCAAAAGATCAATCATTTGTGCATCTTTGAAGTTTAATGATACTTTCTTATTTAATAATTCCATTTTGGGGAAAGAATGAATTTTAATATTTTGTTTTTTTATGGGAATCCATGAAACCTGCAAATCAATCCCATCAGGAGACGTTATCTCATATTGAGGCATGATATCAAAATATAGAGATATTTCTAAATGATTATTTACTTCATCAATTGATACTCTATATAAAGGGTCGAGTTGGAATTGCTTAATATAGTTGCCCCAAAAAGAACTCGTTTTTTTCACGATTAATAATAATCTTGGTGGACTTTGAGTTGCAATTGCCTCATATTCAACTTCACCCGTAAAGGCAAGAGTCACCCCATTTTCATGAGGTGTATTATAAGGATAAATAGTCTCCAATACCGGAGAGTCGGCAAATAGATTCACCGAAAAGATTAAAGACATCCCCATTAAAACTAAAATATATTTATTCTTCAAGCGTTAACCTCACAACTTTCACTCCCTTTTTTAAATCCACATATGTTTCAGAAATATGAGCGATTGAATAGCCATTTACTTGGCCGCCAAGCTTTAATATATTCCCGTTAATAAGTACTATTTTTGAATCTCCTGAAACTGATATGCCGTTTAAAACAAGTGAGGTCTCATTCGTTCCAGGAATTTTGTCACCAAATAATGAGCCGAGACCGCTACTTTTAATCGTGTCACTATTAAGATAAAAAAAAGGATCTTTTGACCAATTCCCTACCCAAATAAAAGGTTCTGCCTTTTGATTAACGTACTGGTCTAAATTATTTTTTGAAATGAGCGATTCTTTTATCTCTTGTTTAGGTTTTGTAATCGCATCACTCACATCAGCTAAAAACAAATTAAAACCACCTTGATCAAAGAAAAACACAGTCGCAATCACAATCAATACCACGACCATAATGATAACTCTTTTCTTTTCGTTTTTATCCACTATTTACCTTTTATTTCTTCTAAGTAAATGTACGAAAAGAGAACTAAGTCACTTGAAATACGTCCGTCTTTTTCCAACATAGTATTCATCTTAATTTTTCCAATATTAAGGGCAGATGGAATGGTTTCTAACGACTCCAAAAAAGCCCCGATTTTGAGGAAATCACCCTTAATTCTACAGTGTATTGGATAACGCTCAATATGCTTACCCGTTGTTTCTAAAATACTTTTTATAGCTGGAAAAGAATCTTCCATTTCAGGTGCGATACCCATGATTTCAACTTCATTTTTTTCGGCCAGAACTTTTATAAGTTGAAGTATTTCAACAAAATTATCACGTGTGGCGACGACATATTTCAAAGAATCGAAGTTTACCAGCTCTTCCTCATATTTTTGCTTAACTTCATCAAAATTGACATTGACGGCATTGATTTCTAGAAATTTATCTTTAATTTTGTTAAGATCATCCTCTAGGATGATTTCCTCGGTTCCGTACACAGAGAATTCAATATAACCCCATCCTCCAGTAAGCATTAAACCGATTAATATCAAAGATATAAACATTATTTGAGCGGGGACTAATTTCATAAGCTTAATATCAATTTAAAAAAGAGTCGCTCTGATAAAGATTTTTCCACATCCTGCATATCCAGTTCAACACGTCGAAATAATTTTGTTTGTTCAAAATTAAGTTGAAGATTTGCGATATGTATATCTGCAACTGTCAAATCAGAATCTACAAAACCTGTTAAATAAATAATATTTTCCGTTTCAACACCACCGGTTCCACTCCCACCTAATATTCTTTTATCAATATCCAAAGCCGTAAATTTTATATCTTTTGAAGGTACTTCAGATATTAATTTAAGGATTTCAACGATATTATTCGATTCAATATTGTCATTATTTAGGAATGTTTGAAATCCTGTTAATACTTTAAGGTCGTTTCTAAAAACAAAGTAATCTTTGGCTTTCTCAGACATATTTGTCCAGGCATTTTCTTGTTCCTGAATTTGGAATTCAATACTTTTAATATTTTGCTGTGAATAGTACATGGTAAGCCCGGCTATTGGCATAATAAAGACTAATAATATTCCTACTAATTTTGATAAATAAGTAAAATGGTAGTTCTTTTTAGTAGATTCAGGTAAAATATTTAGATTTTTTAATTGATCAATCATCAAAGCCAAATTGGGCGTTATATTAAGTAACCATTCGTGTCCGACCCTTTTTTCTTCATTCCCAGAAAAAAAGTCAATTCGCGCTGGATGTAATATTTTGGTCGTCAGGCTCAAATTATCAGCCAGCGTTTCTGGTAATCCTGGTATTTTGCCTCCTATACCAGACACATAAATAGTATCCCAGTTGATTTTTGGATATTGCTTTTTAAAAAATGTCTGAGATCGATTCATTTCACTGGTAATTCGCTCAATAGCAGGCCTTAAAAATATTGTTACTTTGTAGAGACTTATTTTATACTCAGATATCATACCTTCTGAATTTTCAGGAATTCCATAATTGAATAAAATATTGTTAGCCATTTCATCATTTATTTCTACGACACCTTCTGGAGAAACGACCCTTTGTTTCAAAGCTTTGCGTATATCATTTACACCTATTGGAATCTCTCGAGTAAAAACGAGGACTCGATTGTAAATAACAACAATAATAGTTTGGTTGTCTCCCATATGTGCAACGACATGACATCCCGATTTTTTATCAGGATAATTATGTACGAATAATTTCCATAACATTATTGGGAGTGTACTAATATTTCGTAAATGAAGTTTATGTTTTTTAAAGATTTTTTGATACTCTCCAATAATTGATGTATCACCCATAGCGATAATAATTTGCTTTGAAACATTTTCAAGTTCAGAATTTTTTAACATATAGCTAGTGTTGGTGTTGTCACTCCCAAAAGCTAAGTTTTTTGCGAGATTCCACTGAATAAATTCGTCTAGCTCTTTACCCTTTAACTCCGGAGCATTAAACATTTGAGTTTTGACGGGGATGTCATCACCATAATAAGAGACACTTGAATTTGCTAGTTTTTTGCCATCCGTACATTGAGTCAGTACAAAATCGAGTACCTCTTTTGGGTCATTGTATATGATACCATCAACTTTTAGAGGTATCGGATATTCTTCACATCTTTCAATATACATACCCGAAAATGTCATCGTAATCTCAAGAAAACGAAAAGATGATTTGCCTTGATATATTGAAATCTTGGAGAGACTTTCATTGAAAAAGTTAAATAGATATCTTTCTATTTTTGGGAGTGTCAAAATAACTGGGTCTCTGTTTAAGACTTCCAAAGGTATT
>ERZ890510.445-NODE-445-length-32475-cov-7.059685_pt1 | contig 32475 bp, 31 predicted proteins | sample MGYA00521265_ERZ890510 | MGnify/ENA primary metagenome ERZ890510 (study PRJEB32303, sample SAMEA104408624) | aquatic metagenome | biome: Brackish water; feature: Chemocline; material: water | place: Baltic Sea | collected 2014-10-26T21:54:00 | depth 110 m ... | reverse complement strand
TATGCCCCGGGCGGCAGCAATGACATCAACGCGCGCGAACTGGCGCGGCTGATGCCGCGGATCCTCGGCCAGCAGATCGTCGCGGACAACAAGGGCGGCGCCAACGGCAGCCTCGGCCCGCGGGCCGTCGCCGCCGCCAGGCCGGAGGACTACACGCTGTCCTACACCTCGGCCCAGGTCATCGTGGTCAATCCGTGGGTCCAGAAAGGCACGATCGACACCTTGCTTCTTTCCAGCGGCATGTGCTGGCACTGCCAGCAGCCTTGCGCAACGCGCAACGCTGATTTGCGATAATGTGACTTCTAGTTCAGCAGGTTACGGGTTATATTTCCGCTATTATTGCGCGAGGTTTGTCCGAGAGGCCGAGCCTCCCGTTCACTTGCCCGGGATGGCTCCCTGTCGTGACCGGGGGACGTCCTGCTCTCCATGCGGGCGAAGCAAGGGGCCAGGTCTTCGGACGCGGCCGCGGTGCCACCGGGGCAGGGTGCAGTCCCTGCCGATCAAGAACATGGCCAGCGCCTCCCTCATCCGGCCGTTCCGGGGGTGCCGGACAATCGAAATCTCTTGCGGGGTTCCCACGGGAACCGTCGCACGCGTTCATCCACCACAAGGCGTCCGTGCCACCGGAACTCCCTCCGGCGGGCCCCAAAAGCTCTTCAGAGAGCGCCTGCGCCTGGCATGGTCCTGACCATGCCCTCGACACCGACCACGGCCCAAACAGCAAACAATGCCGACGGCGAACGTCGGCCAGGACGATCGGCTTGTGACCGTTTTGCAACGGCGTTCCGGACAGGTTTCCGGACAGAACGCGTTACATTCAGGCGTCCACAAATAATCCGATAAGGCCGTGCACACACGGCATCGACCTGGCCGATATCCCGGCCGTTCGAGCAGCACGCCCCCGCGAGAGCCCGGGAGAGGAGGTTCGCAGGCGCGTGAATTGTTGGACAGGTCCGCGATTTCGGCCGTCGTTGAAAAGAATCTTTTGCTTCAACCGGGCCGTCGCTTTGTGAATTTTCAGACAGACACATCTCGGACAACCCGTGTCTGAAAAGTCATGCTGTGAGGAGTCAGACCGGCGGCGGCCCCAATGTCGATGCGGGCGTCCGCGGCCGCAGCAGCCACGCCAGCACCGCCGTGGTCGCCACGCCGGCCGCCGCCATCGCCAGCACGGCGCCCCTCGGGCCGATGCCGTCGGAGATCGCGCCGGCCGCCAGCACGCCCAGCGGCGCGGTGCCGATGCACACCGTGACGATGCCCATCAGCCTCGAGCGCACTTCCGGCGGCGCCTCGGTCAGCATCAGGGTCGATTGCATGTTGGCGAAGCCCGCCGAGCCCACGCCGCCGATCACCAGGGCGGCGAAGGCGAGCCAAAAGGAGGGGCTCGCCGCCATCGCCATCAGCGACGCCATGAACAAGAGCGCCCCGCCGGTGAAGGCGAGGCGCCGGCCGGCCGGGCTGTCGAGCCTGAGCAGGCCGGTGGCGATCAGCCCGCCGCCCAAAAGCGCGCCCAGCGGTTCGCCGGCCGCCAGCACGCCCACCAGCGCCGGCGAGACCTTGAACGAGGCGAGGCCCAGCGGGGCAAGAAGGCCGGAGTAGGCGAAGCCGAAGGCGTTGGTCACCACCGTGATGCCGAACACCAGCAGGATGGTCGGGCGCGTGCGGGCAAAGGCCAGGCCCTCGGCGATCTCGGCCGGGATGCGCAGCAGGTCGAGCCGCCGCGTGATCTGCCGGTGGACCAGCCCCGCCATGGCGAAGGCGCCGGCGAACTGGATCAGGGCGGTGAAGGTATAGGCGCCGCTCATGTGCAGCCATTCGAAGGCCGCCCCGCCCAGCAGCGGCCCGACCAGGCGGGTGGCGGCCGAGGTGACGGCGTCGAGGGCGATGGCGGGCACGATGCGCTCGGGGCCCGCGACCTCGCCCACCATGCGGCGGCGGGTCGACATTTCGGTCGCCCACATGGTGCCGCTCACCAGGTTGCCCAGCATGACGTGCCAGAGCTGCAGCGTGCCGGTTATTGCGAAGCTGGCGAGGAGCGTCGAGACCACGGCGGGAACGATGAGGGCCGCCATCACGATCAGCTTGCGGTTGATCGCCTCGGAGACCGCGCCGGCGAAGGCGCCGAACAGCAGTTGCGGCAGTTGCCGTGCCGCCACCACCACGGCAACGGCCAGCGCCGAGTGCGTCACCTCCCAGGCGAACAGCCCGGAGACCAGCAGTTCGAGCCAGCGCGTGGCATTGGCAAAGGCGCCGACCAGCCACAGCCGCAAAAAGTCGGGCTGCCGCAACAGCTCCCGGATCGGTGAGTCCATTGCGGCCAGTCTAGCGCACCCCGCAGGGTGTCGCCCGAGGTGTTACCTACTGCGTGGTGAGGGCGACCTTGGGCGTCACCGGTGCCAGCGTCGCCTCGAAGCGGCAGACGCAGCGGTTGCCCCTGAAGCCGTCGAGCACCACCTCGCCCTTGCCGTCGCGCAGGGTGCCGGTGATCTCGATCGGGCCGCGGCTGCCGAACTCGGCCTTGGCCTGGAACGCACCGTCGGCGGTCCTTGTGGCGTCGAAGCGCTGCACCGCACGGCTTTCCATGCCGAAGCGGCCGGTCACTTGCGCATCCTCGACCTTGACGTCGACGGTCAGGCGATAGAGCGAGCAGCGCGCCGGGCCGGTGGCGTATCCGGTCCAGCTGTAGAACTCGGGCGCTCCGGCCTCGGCCTGCGGTGCGGCGGCGAGGCAGAACAGAAGGACGGCGGCGATGCGCTTCATCACAACTCTCCCCGGATGATTTTCCGACCGCGGCAAAGTTGCGCCCGATCGGCCCGGATGGGAAGGGATGGGGGCCAGAATGGATGCGATTCCGGGGCCGCGCCCGAACACCGCCAATAAAGGAGCCGAACCCGATGACCGAACCCCGCTCGGACGCCCTGGTGTTTTTCGGTGCCACCGGCGACCTCGCCTACAAGAAGCTGTTCCCGGCGCTGCAGGCGATGATCAAACGCGGCGAGCTCGACATGCCGGTGATCGGCATGGCGCGGCCGAGCTGGACGCTCGACCGGCTGCGCGAGCGGGTGCGCGCCAGCCTGGTCGATGCCGGCGGGCTCGATGCCGCGGCATTCGAGAAACTGTCGGCGCAGCTGCGCTTCGTCTCGGGCGACTACCAGAACCCCGAGACCTATCAACGCCTGCGCCAGGCGCTGGGGGAGGCGAGGCGCCCGCTGCATTATCTCGCCATCCCGCCCAGCATGTTCGGCGACGTGATGCAGGGGCTGGCGGCGGCGGGTTGTGCCGGGGATGCGCGCGTCGTGGTCGAAAAGCCGTTCGGCCGCGACCTCGCCTCGGCGCAGGCGCTCAACGGCGCGCTGCTGAAGGTCTTTCCCGAGAGCGCGGTGTTTCGCATCGACCATTATCTCGGCAAGGAGGCGGTGCAGAACCTTCTGTATTTCCGCTTCGCCAACGCCTTCCTCGAGCCGATCTGGAACCGCGACCATGTCGACAGCGTGCAGATCACCATGGCCGAGAGTTTCGGCGTCCAGGGCCGCGGCAATTTCTACGAGGAAGTGGGCGCGATCCGCGACGTGGTGCAGAACCATCTGCTCGAGGTGACGGCGCTGCTGGCGATGGATGCGCCGGTCGGCAACGATGCCGAGTCGATGCGGGCGGAAAAGCTGCGGCTGTTCCGCGCCATGCGGCCGCTCGACCCGGCCCAGGTGGTGCGCGGCCAGTTCCGCGGCTATCGCGACGAGAAGGGCGTGGCCGCGGGGTCGCAGGTCGAGACCTTCGCGGCGCTGCGCCTGGAAATCGATACCTGGCGCTGGGCTGGCGTGCCTTTCTACATCCGCGCCGGCAAGTGCCTGCCGGTCACCACCACCGAGGTCATGGTGCGGCTGAAGCGGCCGCCGCTGGCGATCTTCGACGACAATGACGGTCACGGCGGCCGGCCGCCCGCCAACTATTTCCGCTTTCGCCTCAGCCCCGAGGTGGTGATCTCGGCCGGCACCCTGGTCAAGCATCCGGGCGAGGAGATGCGGGGCGGGGCGACCGAACTGGTGGCGCGCTCGCTGCTGGGCGGCGAGGACCTGCCCTACGCGCGGCTGCTGGGCGATGCCATCCGCGGCGATCCAGCGCTGTTCACCAGCCGCGAGAGCGTCGAGGCGACCTGGCGGGTGATCGATCCGGCGCTGCGCCCCGACGCGCCGCTGATCGAGTACGACCAAGGCACCTGGGGCCCCGCCGCCGCGGCCGCACTGATCGCGGATGAGCGCGGCTGGCATGATCCCGGGGGCAGCGGCTGATTTGTCGACACCGATTTGTGGACAGGGGATTTGTGGACACGGCGTTGCATTCAGGTGTCCACAAATCGCCGTCAGATGAACTGGCGCACCGCCGCCAGCACCACCAGCGCGCCGACCGCCATCACCAGGCTGCCCAGCGACACGATCCACAGCGCCCGAGTCGGCGTGAGCCCGCCCATATGGGCGGCGATCCAGAAGAACGGGTCGTTCACATGGCAGATCGCCATCGATCCCGCACCGGCCGCGGCCGCCGCCAAGGCGCGGCCGAACTCGCTGTCGAGGCCGAGCGCCGGCAGCATCGGCTCGACCATGCCGGTGGCCGTCAGCACCGCGGAGAGCGAATTGCCCTGTATGGTCTTGACGACCGCCGCCGCCAGGAACGGTGTCAGCAGGCCGAACTGCGGCTGTAGCGCATATTCGGCCAGCAACTCGGCCATGCCGGTCTCGTCGAGCACGCGGCCCAACCCGCCGGCCGCGCCGACCGCCAGCAGCAGCGGCGCCCAGCTGCGGCTCGCCAGCGCCGAGGGCTGCCAGCGTCGCGCCAGCACGACCGCCAGCGTGACCGCGAGGGCTGCCAGGATCAGCGGCTTGGAAATGCCGGTATAGAATTCCCGCGCCCCGCCTTTGCCCAGCGGCTCGCTCGGCATCTGGGCAATCGATTGCACGATCAGCAGGGCGATCGGAATAGCTACCGCAAGCCACGCCCATGAGAGCCGCCCCGGCGCAGCGCCCGGGATCACCTGGCGCATGACATGCAACCAGCCCAGCGCCGCGGCGATCACCGCCACCGGCAGGGCGACCGCCAGCATCGTCCAGAGGTTCGCCTTCAGCACCGATCCCGCCGCAACCGCCAGCGGCGAGGGCATCACCAGCGCGCTGAAGGCCAGCAACGTGAGCGCCAGGCCGAGCGCCCGGCGCGGCGAATTCTGGCCGGTCGGCTGCAGCAGCGCGAGGCCGCCGGCCGCCGAGCCGCCCAGTCCCGCCAGCGCGCCGGCAATCGCCGAGGTGCCGGTGCCGAGCGGCGTGCGCAGTAGCACCGTACCCGCCAGCGCGCCGGCCACGACCAGCAGCCCGATCTGCTCGATCGCGGCAGCAAAACCCAGGCCGAACGCCTTGCCGACCGACTGGAAAGTCATGCTGGCGGCGATGCCGTAGACCACGACGGTGGCCATGATCGCCAGAAATGCCGACAGCCGCAGGCGCTGCGTCATGAACACGATCATCGCAACGGCGATCGGCAGGAGGAGGGCGGCAAGAACCATGGCGCGAGCTTAGTCGGCTGTTACAGTGGCGTCATGCGCCTCCTCGTCGCCCTGCTGTTGATTCTTGGCCTCGTCGTTCCGGCGTCTGCCGATCCGCTGGTGCGCATCGAAGGCAAGAACTTCGTCGCCCCCGACGGCGCCACGATTCATCTCAAAGGCATCAGCCTCGGTAACTGGCTGATGCCCGAGGGTTACATGTTCAAGTTCGAGGTCGCCAAGGCGCCGCGCCAGATTCTTGCCGCCTTCGACCGCCTGCTCGGGCCCGAGCAGGCGGCGGCCTTCTGGACGCAGTATCGCGACAGCTACATCACCCAGGACGACATCCGCTTCATCAAATCGGTCGGCTTCAACATGGTGCGCGTGCCGCTGCACTGGCGCCTGTTCATGACGGCAGACGGCATCATGGCCGGCGAGGGCTGGGCGCTGCTCGACCGTGTTGTCGGCTGGGCCGCCGCTTCAGGCCTCTATGTGATCCCCGATCTGCATGCCGCACCCGGCGGCCAGACCGGTATCAACCACGACGACGGGCCGGGCTATCCGCTGATGTTCTATGTGCCGCGCGACCGCGAACTGACGGTCCGGCTGTGGCGCGCCATTGCCGCGCGCTACAGCGGCAACCCGACGATCCTGGGCTATGACATCCTGAACGAGCCGATTGCGCCCTACCATGATGTGGCCACGCTGAACGCGCGGCTGGAACCGTTCTACAAACGCGCGACCGAGGCCATCCGCGAGGTCGATCCCGGCCGCATCGTCTTCCTGGCGGGCGGGCAATGGAGTTCGAGCTTCGCCATGCTCGGCCCGCCTTTCGCGAAGAACCTCGCCTACACCTATCATTCGTTCTGGGCTTCCACGAAGCGCGACTCGATCCAGCGCCATCTCAATTTCGCCAATCTCCATGACGTGCCGCTGTTTCTGGGCGAGACCGGTGAACTCACCGACGAATGGAACGAACGCTTCCGCACGCTGCACGAGCTGCACGGCATCGGCTGGTCGTTCTGGACCTACAAGAACCTCGACACGTCCTCGACGGTCGTCTCGATCTCGCGCCCCGACGGGTGGGACCAGATCGTGGCCTATGCCGACGGCAAGCGGGTCGACAAGCCGCCGCAGGCGCTGATCGATCGTGCCGTCGCGCAGTATCTCGACGGCATCAAATTCAGGAACGGCACGGTCCGCTGGAGCTATCTGGCGTCGCTCGGCCTCAGGGGCCACCCCTGAGGCCATGCGGGCGCTTGATCCAACGCAAAGCATCGATAAAACTGCAAGTATACTGAGCAGACGCACCGCACGTGAGTAGGGGGTGCTCAAGTAGCGTACCAGCATCGAGTATGACGTTTTTGCAACGAGAGGGGGATATTGTCATGTCGCAAGCTAATCGTCGTTCGGCCCTGAAGCTGCTGGGAGGCGCCGCGCTGACGGCGGCCGCCCTGCCTGTCCTGTCGCATCAGGCGGCCGCGCAGGCGGAGGATCTCTTCGTCGCCGCCGTCTACCAGAACTTCAAGCGTGGCACGATCCACAGCATGCATCCCGACCGGCGCAGCTTCGTCATCATCTGGGAGGATCTCGGCCGGGTGAAGCTGAAGGCCGCCGACCTCGTGGCCAACTTCTCGTCGCTCAAGGTCGGCCAGGTCGTCGACGTCCAGTGGTACGACTACGTCGATTTCCTGATCGCCAAGACCACGCCCACAGTCACGGCGCAGGCCAAGGCGATGATGGCCAAGGGAGCAAGGATCGAAGGTATTCCGGGCGCCCAGCAGCGGATCCTGCTGTGGAACATGAACGGCATGTGCACCAAGGTCGATCTGGCGAACAACGTCGTCTATCTGATCAATGCCTCCGGTGGCGAGCCCGACAAGCCCTCGCCCGACAGCGGCGAGGTCATCCAGATGCCGCAGATCGTCACGGATGCCGGCAAGGCGGCGCTGCGGACGTTGAAGCCGGGCGATCTGATCACCACCGTGTTCAGCCAGCAGACCGCAATCAAGGTCACGATCATCCGCTAGCAATGGCGGCCCATTGCGACGGCACCGGGACCGCAAGGTCCCGGTGTTCGTTTGGGACGACTGCGAGTCGGACGATGGCAGGACGCGCCGCCGATCCTAGATGAACATGTCGCGCTGGTTATAGTTCCTGAGCATCGCCAGGCGTGTCGTCTCGTTCCAGCGATTCTCGTCCTCGCGGCCGGCCAGCGGCCGATAGACATGGCTCTGCTCCTGTGGGAAGCGCTGCTTCCGCGCATCGATGGCGATCTGCAGGATGCGGCAGCGCGCGTCGATGCGTGCCTGATCGTAGGTCTCGACCACGCCGTTCAGCCGCTTTGCCGTCACACCCAGCACGCGCTTCTTGGGAAAGAAGCCCTCGTTCAACGTGATGCGGCGGTCGGGCGATGAGTTGGCGAAGGAGCCGTGCAGCAGCTGGCGGTTGGTGACGATCGTGTCGCCAGCTGCACACAGCATCGGCACGGCGCCGTCGATTCGGTCGGAGCCACTCGCGGTCACCAGCTTTCTTATGTCGGCCTTGCCGAGCTTGTGGCTGCCGGGCAACACCCAGACGCCGTTACCCGCCGTGGAAGGATAGAGCTGCGTCATGAAGTTGAAGCCGTGCGCGCCGTGGTCCCAGTCCGGGGCGTTCCAATGCGTCGTGCCGTCCTGGTGCCAGGCCACCGACGGCCCGAGGCCTGCTTCCTTGACGAACGTCACCTCGTTGTAGGGCACGAAATCGTCGCCCAGGAGTCCCGCCGCCACGCCCAGCAGCCCGGGATGGCCGTAGAGCCTGAGGGCGGCGTCCATCAGGTGCAGATTGCCGTCGAGCAGTTCCACGGTCCACGCCGGGCCGCCCTCGCCCGGGGTCGGCTGCAGCATGGCGGCCGGGTGACGGCCGTTGTTCTTGTCGGTGCCGCCCAGCGGATCGCTCAACGGTTTTGCGAATTTGTAGGGCGGCTTCACGATGCCCTCGCCCAGTGCCGGTCGCCCGCTGCCATCCAGTGCCGCGCCGGGTTCGACCGGCGCGCGCGCCAGCACGGCATCGACATCGGCGCGCAGCTCCCGAAGCTCCTCGGCTCCGACCACGCCTTCGAGCACGTAGAAGCCGTGCATCCAGTAGGAGTCCACGATCTCGGGCGCGAGCCTGCCGTCGGCGCCGAACCGGATCGGCCCGCGGTTGCCGAGCGCTTGGGCGCGCGCCTCGCCGGCACGGCTGTAATCGGCCATCGCCCTCAGATGATCGGCGGCGGTGAACGGCGGGGAGGTCTGGATCGGGGCGGCTTCGGTCATTGCCATCGCAAGCTCTCCAGGGTGCGGGAAGCCACCGACGATAGCCCCGTTGCACGCCGGCAGCCAAACGCCGCCACCCGCTCTGCGAAGCCCGCTACCGCTTGCTACTTCAGCCCGGCAGCGGATTGACCAGGGCGATCAGACGGTCGGAGGGGCGCCGGCCTGCCGCATCCATGGCAAAGTCGGGCTTCAGCCGTTCTAGAAAATACATGCCTAGGGCGGCCTTGTTCTTGACCTCGACCGAGCCGCGCCCGGCGAACTCGAAGTACTGCTTCACATAGTGATAGACCTGCTCGGAGACGTTGATCCGTCCCGGCTCGCCGTTGCTTTCCATGAGTGCCGCGACGTTCACGGCATCGCCCCAGATGTCGTAGGTGAAGCGCTGGCGGCCGACCACGCCGGCAATCAGAGGGCCGGTATGGATGCCGATGCGCAGTTCGAAGAATGGCAGGCGAAGCCTTTCGCGCTCGGCCCGGATTTTTGCGGTGGCTTCGAGCATCTCCAGGGCGGCGAGACAGGCGTGCAGCACGTGCAGGCGGTCCAGCTCCGGCACGCCGGCGACGGCGACATAGGCGTCGCCGATCGTCTTCAGCTTCTCGACCTTGTGACGCGCCACGGCCTCGTCGAAAGCGGCGAAGTAGCGGTCGAGCATCCCGATCAACATGGCCGGCTCGGCGCGCTCGGTGAAGCTGGTGAATCCCTTGACGTCAGCAAACAGGATCGTGGCGGACGGATGGAAGCGCGGCTCAACCTTGCCATTTGCCTTGAGTTCGTCGGCGATGCGGACCGGCAGGACGCGGTTCAGCAACTCCTCGGCCTGCGCCTTCTCCCGAGCCAGTGCCACATGCGCCTTGTCGAGCTCGCGCATCGTCTCGTCGAGCTCGATCATGCGGCGGCGATGCTCGAGCAGGCTGACGAGCTGCTGGGCCAGCCGCCGCAGCGTCTCCTGCTTCTCGATCGACAGGTTCTGCGGCTTGAAGTCCATGACGCAGATGGTGCCGATCGCGTAGCCTTCCGGCGTGATCAGCGGCATCGCGCAGTAGAAGCGAAAGTGAGGGTCGTTGACTACGAAAGGGAAGTCGCGATAGCGCTCGTCGGTCGCAAGGTCGGGCGCCAGCACAATCTCCGAGCCGCACACCGTGATCGAGCAGAAGGCGATCTCGCGGGGGCAGCCCTTGAAGTCGTCCGGCAGGCCGTACTTGGCCTTGAACCAGAACCGGTCTTCCTCAATGAACGACACATAGGAAACCGGGCACTCGCAGATCTGCGCCGCCAGCTCGCCGATCTCCGAAAAGGCAATCTCCGGCGGCGAGTCCATGACCTTGTACGAACGCAGGGCCTGGTTGCGTTCTGCCTCGTTGTCCGGAACTGGATAGGGCTTCTCTGCCGTCATGCCACCCTTCCTGGACGCGGGAGAGATGATCCCGCATCCAGGAGTGTAGTCGCGGGCGCACCTCAGTCCAACTCCCGGTGGGTTCATCTGTGAACTCCGGCCGGATACCGTCCGTTGTTCCTGTCCGTGCCGCCGCCTGCTCTGCAGTCGCCGTCTATTCCTTCGCCGCCAGCGCCGCCTCGATGGCGCGATCGAGCTTGGGTCCCATGCCGCCCGCGGCCGAGTACCAGTCGACGATGCAGCCGTCGCGGCCAATCAGGATCTTGTGGAAGTTCCACGACGGCGTGCCCAAGGCACCGGTCTGCGCCGCGGCCCATCTGTAGAGTGGGTGCGCATTGGGCCCGCTCACGACCTGCTTGTCGGCGAGCGGAAAGGTGATGTCGAAGCTCGCCTCGCAGAAGCGCTTGATCTCCTCCGCCGTGGCGGGTTCCTGGCCGCCGAAATCGTTCGACGGCACGCCCAGCACCACGAGACCTTGATCCCTGTAGCGGCGCCACAGCGCCTCCAGCCCCTTGTACTGGCCGGTGAAGCCGCACTGCGACGCCGTGTTCACCAGCAGAACCACCTTGTCTTTGTAGTCGGCGGTCGGCAGTGGTCCACCGCCGATCGCGTCGAGTGACACCGCTGACCAGTCGACCGGCTGCCGCCCGGCCTGCGCCCAGGCGGTGCTCACGGCCGAGAGCAGGGCGCCGATGGCGGCGAAGGCGAGCATGCGGATGATTTTCATGTTTCATCTTTACAGACGAACGGGCCGGTCGGTCACAACGACATCCCAAAATGTCACCCCCTCGGGCAATTGACCCCCACGACGTCATGCGCGAGAAAGGAATCATGAATACTGCAAAATCCGCCCTGCGCCGCCAGAACAAGGCGCAGCGCCTGGAAAGAGTCGGCAAGCTCGCTCGGGGCAAGTTCGTTTCCCCCAACAATGTGCCCCAAGTTCTCAAGCGCATCATCGAATCCGGTGACATCCTCTGCCTCGAGGGCGACAACCAGAAGCAGGCCGATTTCCTTGCGAATCAGCTCGCCACGCTCAATAGGAAGGACCTGCACGACATCCATCTCGTGATGTCCTGCATCACGCTGCCCGCCCACATCCAGCTCTTCCAGAAGGGCATGATCCGCCAGGTCGACTTCTGTTACGCGGGTCCGCAGGGTACCGCCGTGGCGGACCTGGTGAAGGCCAAAAAGTTCCCGGTCGGCGCCATCCACACCTACAATGAGCTCTACGCCCGCTACTACATGGATCTGACGCCACGCGTCGCGCTGATCGCCGCCGCCCAGGCCGACCGCAAGGGCAACCTGTTCCTCGCCGCCAACACCGAGGATACCCCGGCCATCGTCGAGCCGACGGCGTTCTCCGACGGCATCGTGTTCGCGCAGGTCAACGAGATCGTCGACAGGTTGCCGCGCATCGACATCCCGGCCGACCAGGTCGATTTGGTCGTCGAGGCACCGTACCCGATGCATCTGCAGGCGTTGTTCACGCGCGATCCCGCCGCCATTACCGACGTGCAGGTGCTGATGGCCATGGTGGCGCTGCGCGGCATCTACGAGAAGTACGAGGTCCAGTCGCTGAACCACGGCGTCGGCTTCAACACCGCCGCCATCGAGCTGCTGCTGCCGACCTACGGCGAGCGGCTCGGGCTCAAGGGCAAGATCTGCAAGTACTGGATGGTCAATCCGCTGCCCACCATGATCCCCGCCATCGAATCGGGCTGGGTCGAGAGCGTCTTCGCCGTGGGTGGCGAGGTCGGCATGGAACGCTACACGGCCGCCCATTCCGACGTCTTCTTCACCGGCCGCGACGGCAGCTTCCATTCCAACCGCGCCATGGGCCAGCTCGCCGGCCACTATGCCATCGACATGTTCATCGGCGCCTCGCTGCAGATCGACATCAACGGCAATTCCTCGACGGTCTCGAAGAACCGCATCACTGGCTTCGGCGGCGCGCCCAACATGGGCTGCCAGCCGACCGGCCGCCGCCATCCGTCGAAGGCCTGGCTGAAGGTGGGCGCGGAAGCCAATCCCGGCCCGGGCGCGTTGCCCGGCCGCAAGCTCGTTGTGCAGATGGTCGAGACCTTCCAGTCCGGCCGCGTGCCGACTTTCGTCGAGCGGCTCGACGCCCAGGATCCTTCGATCCGCAAGGCGCTGCATGGCGTGGCGCCGGTGATGATCTACGGCGACGACGTCACGCATATCGTCACCGAGGAAGGCATCGCCAACCTCGCCGCCTGCCGCTCGATCGCCGAACGCCAGGCCGCCATCCGCGCCGTCGCGGGCTATACGCCGGTCGGCTTGAAGCGCAAGAAGCGCGAGACCGAGGAGCTGCGCCGCCGCGGCATCGTGCAGTTACCCGAGGATGTCGGCGTCCGCCCGTCGGAGGCGAGCCGCAGCCTGCTCGCCGCGCAGGACATCAAGGGCCTCGTGCGCTGGTCCAACGGTCTCTACGATCCGCCCCCACAATTCGTCGACTGGTAGGACTGGGCAACATGGAGAAGTTCGCAAAGGCCTTTCCGTCGAAGCCGCTCGCGGCCAGGACGGCCAAGCCGTGGGCGCTGGCCGGCGTCGTGGGCTCCGGCAACCTCGAAGTGCTGCTCGAGCGCGGCGGCCGTCCCTCGGGCACGATGGAGTGCCACGTCGAGACCTCGATCCCCGGCTACAAGGCGTCGTGGCTCGCAGCCCTCGCCGACTTCGCGCACAACTACCCGGCCGGTGGCACCAAGGTGACGATCAACGATCAGGGCGCGCCGCCGGTCCTCGTCAATCTGCGCCTGCGTCAGGCCTACGACCATCTCATCAAGGGCGACAAATGACCCGCGGGCCTCTTTTCCATGAACAGACCGCGCGCCAGCGCATCGCCGCCCTCGTCGATCCCGGCTCGTTCGGCGAGCTGCTGCCGCCACCCGAGCGGATCACCAGCCCCTACCTCGCCCAGCTCGGTATCCCGGTGTCGTTCGACGACGGCGTCGTCATCGGCCGCGCGAAGCTCGGCGGGAAGAAGATCTACATCGCCGCCCAGGTCGGCCAGTTCGTCGGCGGCGCGGTCGGCGAGATCCACGGTGCCAAGCTCACCGGCCTCTTCAAGGCCGCGGCACGCGATCGCGCGCCGTGCGTGCTGCTGATCGAGAGCGGCGGCGTGCGCCTGCACGAGGGCTCGGCTGGCGAGATCGCCATCGCCGAGACCATGCGTGCCATCTTCGAGTGCCGCGCGAAAAAGGTCGCGACCATCGCCGTCATCGGCTCCGACATCGGCGCCTACGGCGGCATGGGCATCCTCTCGACCTGCTGCGACTTCCGCGTCATGAGCGAGCATGGTCGCCTCGGCATCTCGGGGCCCATCGTCATCGAGAAGTGGATGGGCAAGAAGGCCTACGACTCGTCCAACCGCGCCCTCGTCTGGAAGACCAGCGGCGGCAAGACCAAGTACCTTCTGGGCGACGCCGATGCACTGGTCCACGACGATGCCGGCGCGATCCGCGACGCCGTCGCGAAGCTGCTCGGCAGGTCAAGCGCCGTGACGCTGAAGTCCGTCAAGGCGCGCCAGAAGGAGCTGGAGAAGCGCCTGAAGCGCTTCGGCGCAACGACTGACCCGAACGACGTGTGGAAGGGCATGGGCGTGCGCGACGTCGCGGCCGCCTCGCTCGCCTCGGGCCCTGAGTTCGCCGCCATGACCAGGCGCGGGAAGTAGCATCATGAAGAAGCCCGCCCCGAAGAAGTCGACCTCCCGCACCCTGTTCGCCCGCCTGTTCGGTCCGTCCGCGCGGGGTATCGCCGTCGAGAAGTCCGTGCTGACCGGCTATGCTCAGGCCGGCGGCGCCCCGGTCTGCGTCATCGGCACCTGCGACGGCACCTATGTCGACAACGCTGCAGCACTTCGTCTCGCCGCCCACGTCATCGACTGCATCGAGAAACACCCGAAAACGCCGATCGTCATGCTGGTCGACAGCGCCGGCCAGGAGCCCAACCGCGTCGCCGAGATGCTAGGGCTGGCCAGCTACTTCGGCCACCTGCTGAGCTGCCTCGAGCTGGCGCGCCGCAAGGGCCACAAGCTGATCACCATCGCGACCGGCCAGGCCGTGGGCGGCGCCTTCATCTGCTACGGCATGTTCGGCGACCGCATCTACGCGCTCGACAGTGCGAGCGTGGGCCTGATGCCGGTCGAAGCCATGTCGGCCGTCACCAAGATCCCCGTGCCGGTGTTGCGCAAGCTCTCGAAGACCATGCCTTCGCTCGAGTTCGGAGCGAAGCCGTTCGCCCTGCTGGGCGGCGTCGAGGAGGTCTGGTCGGCGAAAGACGACGTGCCAGCCAGGCTTGCCCGCGCGATCGCCGCCGCCACGACGGAAGACAATCGCGCCGCGCTCGGCAAGAAGCGTGGCGGCCGCCGGCTCGCTCTCGACATCGCCAAGAGGGTTCTCGCCGAATCCGCGAGATGACGACGCTGCGGCGCCATACGCTGGTCTGGCTGTCGCAGGCGCCCGGCGCGGGAACCGGCGACGACCTCCGGCGCGCAGCGGACTGGCAGGCAGCGCGTCGCCCCTTCGTCGTCACCCGCCGCCGCGACGATGGACATGGCATCGGCCTCGGCTTCTGCACGACGGATCCTCTCCATCCCGAGTTGCGGCCGCGCCGCGTCGCCGCCCATGCCGATCCGGGCCACGTCGCCGAACGGGCCCGTCCGCCGCTGCTCGCCGAGATCGCGCGCTGTCCCGCCGCCCGTCCGCATGCCGAGGCCTTCGCCCGCCTGGGCGAGGCGGCGGCCGGCGCGGGGCTCGAGACCCGCATCTACGGAAGCTGGATGTGGCAGGCCCTGACCGGCGAGCGCCACGTCCACGACTCGTCCGACCTCGACGTGCTGATCGACGTCGCCGACGCCGATGCGGCGGCGCGGGCGGCCGCCTTCCTCGAACGCGCCGAAACGGAGCTGCCCTTCAGGATCGACGGTGAGCTCTCCATCGAGGGCCTCGGCGAGGTCCACTGGCGCGAGGTTCGCCAGGACAAGGCTGACGTCCTGCTGAAATCGATCGACGCGCTGCGCCTGGTTCCACGGACGGAACTTCGGCCGTGAGCCCGGAGGCCGCCCTGGCTGTCGACCGGCCCGTCGACCAGTCCATTTGCCCGCACGACGAGCGCCTGGGTCGCGCGGCGGTGACGGCGATGCGCGATGAGCTCGCGGCCTGGCCCAAGCCCGGCCTCGTCAGCCCCGTCGATTCCGGCGCGCACGCCGACATGGATTTCGCCCTGATGTGCCGGTCGGCCGACTCGCTCCTCGGGCCCTTCGCCGCGCTTGCCGCCGCCGGCCGCGCCGGCTGTTCCTTCGAGGCCGCCCTGGTGCCGCTCGGCATCGCGGCCGAGCGCCGCATGCTGGCCGTTACCGGCGGCGTCAACACGCACCGCGGCGCCATCTTCTCGCTGGGCCTCGTCGTCGCCGCCGTCGCGCGCACGCAGGCCGCGTCCTCGTCCGTCTCTCCGGAAACTGTGCGCGCCACCCTCATGCGCAAATGGGGCGCGGCGCTCCAGGCCCATGCCGCCCGCGGCGCGGCCTCGGCGAGCCACGGCGCGCTCGTCCGCCGCACGACCGGCCGCGATGGCGCCCGGCACGAGGCGGCCCTGGGCTTTCCCGGCGTCTTCGAGGTCGGCGTGCCGGCCTATCGCGCGGCGCTGCAGGCCGGGCTCGACGCCAATGCCGCGAGCGTGCAGACGCTGTTCGCCCTGATGGCGGCGGTCGACGACACCACCGTGCTTTATCGCGGCGGCCTCGCGGCCGGCCGCTTCGTCCGCACGTCGGCGGCGGCCTTCCTCGCCGGCGGCGGCTGCCGGCGCTCAGGCTGGCGCGAGCCGGCGGAACGGCTCCATCGCGAGTTCGTGGCGCGCAATCTCTCGGCCGGCGGCTGCGCCGACCTGCTCGCCTGCACGATCCTCGTCTCGCGCTGCTGTGACCCCGGCGCGACGGACGGCTAGGTCAGGAGCCTTGGCCGAAATCGTTCGACCGCACGCCCGTCAGCACGACCTTGCCCGTGTAGTCGGCGCCCCGCCGCCAGTTCGCTCTTGCCCGCCGCGACGAAGACGCCGACAGAGGGGCCATGTCGGAGCCGTCATTCCTCGCCGGGCGGTTTCTGCCTCATCGCATCCTTCCCGATTGGTTGGGCGCGACGCAGGCGGCCCGCCTGCTGGCTTACAGCCTGGCTGCCGAAGCGCGCTTCACGCCGACCAGGCTCGACGATCACGGGGCAGGCCGATTGGACACAGTCGTCCGGCAATCCTCGGTTCTGAAGGACCTCGGCGCCTTCGCCGGTCCGCTGCGCCGCAAGGCGCTGGCCCTTCAGGAAGGTCTCGAAACTGCGTTCGACATGCAGCACACACCGGCCAACAGCACGCAGATCGAGATGGTGGTGCACGGCGACGGCGCCTTCTACCGGCCGCATACCGACACCTACACCGGCGACGAATACACGCCCGGCGGCCGCCGCCGCCTGACGATGGTCTACTATCTCCATCGCAAGCCGTGCCGCTTCACGGGTGGCCGATTGCGGCTGTTTGATCGGGGCGGCGGGCAATCGATCGAGATCGAGCCGACGCACGACAGCCTGCTCGTCTTCCCATCCTCCGCGCAGCATGAAGTGGAAGCGGTCTCCTGTCCCGGCGGCGCGTTCGCCGACGGCCGCTTCGCGGTGAACATCTGGCTGTGCGGTTGACGTACCTGCCGTTGCGGCAGCTTTACCCCGGCAACTCGAACCGCACGCCCGCGCGCGCCAACCCGCCGCCCATCGCCGCCGCCGCACCGTCGGCCCGCCAGCAGGCAGCACCCGTCATGCCGCCGTCGTCGTGGAATTCGATGGCGTTCATGCCGCCGGCCACCGTCGGCATTATCTTGAGCGTATGGCCACGCGCCTCGAGGCCCTCGCGCACGGGGGCCGGAATGCCGTGCTCGACTTCCAGCACCGGTCCCTCGGTCCACACGCGCGGCGCCTCCACCGCTTCCTGCAGTTCCATGCCGTGGTCGATCAGGTTGACGAGCGCCTGCAGCGCCGAGGGGAAGATTTTCCGGCCGCCCGGCAGGCCCAGCGCATAGCGCACCTTGCCGTCCTTCATCGCCATCATCGGCGACATCGAGGTGGTAACCCGCTTGCCCGGCTCGATCGAGAGCGCGTTGCCGCGCCTGGGGTCGAAGTTGTTCATGTAGTTGTTGGGGATCATGCCGGTGCCCGGCACGATGAAGCGCGCACCGAACAGGCTGTTGATGGTCTGCGTGGTACTGACCACGTTGCCCTTGCCGTCGGCCACGGTGAGATGCGTCGTGTCGGCGCCTTCGGCCGCCTGCAGTCCGCCACTCCATCTCGTCGCCCGCGCGATGTCTAAAAGCTTGCGGCGCTGGTCGGCATAGTCGCGGCTGACGATGCGCTCGACCGGCACCTTCACGAAGTCCGGATCGCCGCTCGCCTCGGCGCGGTCGGCGAAGGCGATCTTCAGCACTTCGGCCAGCAGGTGCAGCGTGTCGACCGTGCCGAAGCCCAGCTTCGCCACGTCGTAGCCTTCGAGGATGTTCAGCATCTGCGCGATGTGCACGCCTGAGGCGGCGGGCGGTGGCGGGCCCAAAATTTCCCAGCCGCGATAGCGGCCGCGGATCGGCGCGCGCTCCGCCACTTTGTATTGCGTGAGATCGTCACGGCCGACGAAGCCGCCATTCTTCTCCATGCACGCCACCAGAAGATCGCCCAGGGCGCCGCCGTGCAGCGCTTTCTCGCCCTGCTGCGAGACCAGCGTCAGCGCCTCGGCATAGTCGCCCGTTACCAGCTTGGCGCCGGCTTTCAGCGGCATCCCGTTGGGGAGGAGGCGGGCAGCGGCGAGCTTGTCCTTCGCGAGGTCGGGGGCGGCGTCCTTGATGCAGTCCGCCAGATAGGGTGTGACGGCGAAGCCTCTGGTGGCGTGGCGGATCGCGGGCTGCATCACGTCGGCCAGGCCCATCGTGCCGAAGCGCTCCAGGGCCAGGCACCAGGCGCGCAGCGACCCGGGGGCGGCGACGGATTTCGGCCCCATGAGATTCTCCTGGCCCTCGACGTCGTAGACCTCGGGCGCGGCGCCCCTGATGGGCTTGTACATGTCGGGATGGCCCGACTTCGGCACCGCGCTCATGCCGTCCAGGATGCGGTGGCTACCATCGGCGAGGCGGATGTGGCAGGTCGTGCCACCCACCAGCCCGACCATCATCGGCTCGACGACGGTGAGCGCAAACTGCATGGCAACGGCGGCATCGATCGCGTTGCCGCCTGCCGCCAGCATTTCCAGCCCGGCGGCCGAAGCCAGCGGATGGTTCGACACGGCCATGCCGCTCTTGCCCTGCGCAGGCTGCTTCTCGCAGGTGAATTTCGTTCCCGCGCGGTCGCGCCAGTTCGATTTGGTCATGTGTCCGGTCCCCTTTGCCGGAAAATCTGGCACGGCACAGGGCCGGGCGCCACTCGGGCCACGCCGCCCCGGAAGGCCGGCCCAGAAGGCAATTGGCGTGCGTGGCGGCGCGTGGTCTAGATGGTTCCGCCGGACGGCCCGTCGTGATGCGGCGGGCGGAAACCACCGGGGGAGGAATGGATGGCCGCGAAGAAGGGCAAGTCGATCCGCCAGGCCGTGCGGCTGATAACGCGCCAGGCCGAGCCGCGCGACATTGCGGAGATCCAGGCGGTGATGCGCAACGCTTACCCTACCATGGCGATTTATCCGGCTGACCAACTCCAGGGCCAGATGAACAATTTCCCCGAAGGCCAGTTCGTGGCGGTCTACGACGGCCGCGTCGTCGGCTACTGCGCGACCTTCATCGCCGACGAGGCCGACGCGCTCTCGCCCCACACCTGGCGCAGCATCACCGGCGATGGCTTCGCCTCGCGGCACCGGCCGCTCGGCGACTGGCTCTATGGCATGGAGACCTTCGTCGATCCCTCCGTGCGTGGCATGCGCATCGGCCGGCGCCTCTACGACGAACGCCGCCGCGTCTGCCAGGCCCATGGGCTACGTGGCATCGTGATCGCTGGGCGGCTGCCGCGACTTGCCCGGTTTCTGAAGCAGGGTGGCGGGGCGGCGCAGTATCTCGAGGAGGTGAGGACCGGCCGCCGCCGCGACCCGGTCGCCACCTTCCAGATCGCCAACGATTTCGAGGTCCGCGGCCTGCTGCCGGACTACCTGCCCAGCGACGCCGAATCGGCGGGCTTTGCCGCCCTGATGGTGTGGCGCAACCCGCAACTCGACGACTCCGCCCGCCTCGAGGCCAAGCGCCGCCGCAGCGCCGCCGTCCAGACGATCCGCGTGGCGCTTGCCCAGTACGCCATGAAGCCGGTCGCCAGTTTCGCCGCCTTCGCCGCCCAGGTGCGTTTCGCCGTCGAGACCGCCGCGGTCAATTCGTCCGACTTCCTGTTGCTGCCCGAGCATTTCACGCTGCAGCTCCTGTCGATGGAAAGCGAGAAGCTCGACGCCGAGGCGGCGGTCCGGCGCATGACCGACCACGGGCCGGCGCTGCACGAGCTGATGGCCGGCCTCTCGGTACGCCGCAACATCAACATCGTCGCCGGCTCGCAGCTCGTGCTGGGCGCCGACGGCGCGGTGCGCAACGTCTGCCGCATCTATCTGCGCGACGGTGCCGTGCATGAGCAAGTGAAGCTGCACCCGACGCCCGACGAAAGCCGGCACTGGGGCGTGGCCGGCGGCACCGACCTCGACGCCATACCGACCGACTGCGGCCCGATCGGTGTTGCCATCTGCTACGACGCGGAATTTCCCGAGGTCACCCGCCATCTCGTCGACCAGGGTGCGCGGATTCTGTTCGTTCCTGCCTGTACCGACAGCCGCCAAGCCTTCATGCGCGTCCGCCATTGCGCGGCCGCCCGCGCCGTCGAGAATCAGTGCTTCGTGGCCGTCGCCGGCACCGTCGGCAATCTCGACGGGGTCGGCAATCTGGACGCCCACTACGCGCAGAGCTGCGTGCTCACGCCCTGCGACGTGATGTTTCCGCCCGACGGCGTGGCGTTGGAACTCGAACCCAACTGCGAGACCACGGCGGTGGTCGACCTGCAGCTCTCGGCGCTGTGGACCGGCCGCAATGCTGGCGCCGTCCAGCAGCTGCGTGATCGGCGCTTCGATCTCTACTCGGTGCGCTGGCGCGCCGACGCCTGAGAGGCGCTCCTAGGCGGCCAGCCTTTCGCACAGCCAGTCGGCGAAGGCGGTGAGCGCCGGATCGGCGGCGAGCCGCGTCTCGTATTGCAGGACGAAGGAGCGCCGCGTCGGCCGTCGCGCTGGATGGGCGATGGCGAGGCGACCGCTCGCGAGGTCCGGGGCCAGCAGGCACTCGATGGCAATGGCGGCGCCGAGATCGGCGGCGGCGGCCTCCAGCGTCTGGCTGGCGCTTTCGAAGCTCGAGCCGCCGTGGACCGGCACTGCGCCGAGGCCGGCATGGTCGAGCCAGCGCCGCCAGTCGTCGGGCCGCGGCCGCGTGTGCAACAACGGCACTCGCGCGAAATCGACCGCGCCCTTCTTCAGTCGCCGGGGTGCCATCACCGCCACGGTGGTAATCGGCATCAGCGGCCGCACCACCAGGCCGGATTGCCGGCCGGTGCCGCCGACGGCGATCACCGCATCGAAGCGGCCGGGCAGCATTTCCAGCGGGTTCGTGCTGGCGTGCAGATCGACATCGAGGCCCGGCAGGCTGCGGCGCATCTGGGGCAGTACCGGCAGCAGCGCGCGCGTCAGAAAGTGACCGTAGACGCCCAGCGATAGCCGCCGCGGCCGACGCAGGCGCACACCGGTGGTGGCCTCCTCCAGGCGATCGAGCGCCTCGCGCGTGCCGTCGGCCAGCGCGCGCCCGACCGGCGTCAGCTCCAGCCCGGTCGAGCGGCGCACGAACAGCACGGCGGCAAGGTCGCGTTCCAGGCCGCGTACATGGCGGCTCACCGCGCCCGGCGTCACACCGAGTTCACCGGCCGCGCGGGTGACGGAGAGATGGCGCGCCGCCGCCTCGAAGGCGCGCACGGCATGGAGCGGCGGCAGGCGGCGGGTCGTCATAGAATTGAGTTTAACTCAAAACGTGAGGCCATCATATCGATTGGCAGCGTATAAAACTCCACGCAGGGTAGGGCCTCATTTTTCGCCGGAGCCGCCCCATGAACGATCTCGCGCCGATCCCGCCCGCCACTGCCGTCAACGTGTCCTCCGCCGCCTTCTCGCCGCTCGCCGGCCGTGGTGCCGTCGCCGAACGCTCGCGCCATGTCGCACCCGACTGCAGCGGCCTCGATTTCTACGCCCTCGACCGCAGCCTGCGTGACCTGCTGCCGCTCTACATGGAAGCGCCGCTGCTGGCGTATCTCGGGCCGCATCTTCAGCGGCTGGGCGCGTTGGCGGGCGGGCGCCTGAACGATCTCGCCGATGCAGCCGACAAGCATCCGCCCAGGCTGCATCAGCGCGACCGCTTCGGCCGCGACGAGGAATGGATCGAGGTCCATCCTGCCTACGACGAGATCCGCCACATCGCCTTCGGCCTGTTCGGCATGCACGCAATGACCCATCGCGCCGGCGTGCTGGGTTGGGACCAGCCGATGCCGCAGATCGCCAAGCAGGCCTTCTTCTATCTCTTCTCCCAGGCCGAGTTCGGCGTGCTCTGCCCGGTCAACCTGACCGACTGCACCTCCGACTTGCTGAAGCGCTTCGGCAGTCCCGAGCTCAAGGAACGCTACCTCGATCGCATGTGGACCCAGGACATGAACCGGCTGCTCTACGGCGCGCAGTTCATGACCGAGAAGATCGGTGGCTCTGACGCGGGCGCGGCCGAGCTGAAGGCGGTGCACGACGGGCAGAACTGGCGGCTTTATGGCGAGAAGTGGTTCTGCTCCAATGCCGACGGCGACGTGGCGGTGCTGCTGGCGCGGCCGGATGGCGCCACGGCTGGCAGCCGCGGGCTCGGCCTGTTCCTGATGCCGCGCACCCTGCCCGACGGCACGCGCAACGACTATCGCATCGTGCGGCTGAAGGACAAGCTCGGCAGTAAGTCGATGCCGAGCGGCGAGATCGTGTTCGACGGCGCCGTCGCCTGGCCACTGGGCCAGCTCGACCGCGGCATGAAGCAGATGCTGGAGATGGTGAACCCCAGCCGCGTTTCGCACCTCACGCGCGCCGCCGGCATGATGCGGCGCTGCCTCAACGAGGCGATGCAGGTGGCGCGCCACCGCAATGCCTTCGGCCGCCGCGTCGTCGAATATCCGCTGATGCGCCGCCAGCTCGCCAAGATGACGATCAAGACCGAGCAGGCACTGTCGGCGCTGATGCTGGTCTCGACGGCGATGGCGCGGCCCGACGACGCGCGCGCGGCGAAGCTGGTGCGGGTCATGACGCCGGTCTGCAAGTACCGCGCCTCGCGCGACAATATCGCCGTCGCCACGGCGGCGATGGAGGCGCGCGGCGGCAACGGCTACATTGAGGACTGGCCCAACGCCCGCCTGGTGCGCGACGCCCATCTCGGCGTGATCTGGGACGGCACCTCGAGCGTCAATGCGCTCGACGTCATCCAGCGCGCCGTCGGCAAGGAACGCGCGCATCTCGCCTTGGGCGAGGAACTCGGCGAACGGCTGGCCGAAGCGCGCGGCCTGCCCGGCCAGTTCCGCACGCGGCTGGAAGGCACGCTGGCGCAAGCGATCCGCTTCGCCGGGGAAGTCGCCGACGCCCCGGAGAAGGAGCGCTTCAGTCGCGTCGCAGCGAGCGGGCTCTATCATGCCGCCACCATGGTGCTGATGGCCAACGAGGGCTTCCGTCTCGGCGCCGCCGGCGGCGATGCGCGGCGCCTGCTGATGGCGCGCTTCGTCCTCGAACACCGGTTGTCGGACCGACCCAGGCTCAGCGCCGACGGTGGCGCCTGGGAAGACGGGGCGATCGCTGCCCTGCTCGACGACACCCCGGTGTCGCTCGACCGCGCGGCGGCGCTGCTGGTCGCCTGATTCCCGCCTTGGCGGGCTTGCGCCCGCGGCCGCGGCCGGCACTATGGCGTCAGCAACGCCATCGAGGAGGGATCCATGCTGAAAGTGACCGCCGTGTCGATCGCCCTGCTGGGCTGGGCAGGCGCCGCCCTGGCACAGCAGTGCACCGCGACCGCCCAGGCGCCCGATGCCACCTGGAGCGCCGCGCCGCTCGGTACCACGTCGCCGGACGCCGCCCTCAAGACCACGACCCATCTTCGCTGCCTCGGCTGCAAGCCCGAGGTCTCGATACTGCTCGTCGCCGGGCCGGCCTCGCCGGCGCTGCAGAACATGCCGGCCGGCAAGAAATCCGGCATGGCGTGGGCCCGGACGGTCGTCGCTGACGAGGTGCAGCGCGAAGGTTTTCTCCGCAGCGTGCTGCGCTCGGAGCTGCGGTCCTCGCCGGGCTGCAAGATCCAGGGAAGGGTTCATGGCGTTGCCGAGATCGGTGGCATGGGCATGATCGGCACCTACATACAGGCCGACTGTGCCCAGCCGCCCACGAAGCTGTCTGGCGAGTTCTTCACCGGCTACGACGGCGAGTGTCAGTACCAGGTCCAGCTCGTCTGGGGCCCCGGCGTCGTGCCGATCGCCGCCGAAGGCCAGGCGGCGGTGCGTTCCGTGCTGAAGTCGGTGCGCTTCGGCGGCTAGAACGCGCCGCGCCGCCTCGTGTCAGTCGGGAATTTCCGGCTGCACGAGCTGTGCCAGCAGGGTGAGCGATTCCTGCCAGCCGAGACAGCAGGCCTCGGTCGGAATCACCGCAGGAATGCCCTCCTGCACGATGTCGATCGCGGTGCCGACCGACACCTTCTTCAGCGTGATCGTGGTCTGCATCTCGCCGGGCAGGTTGGGGTCGTCGAAGCTGTCGCTGTGGCGTAGGCGCTCGTTCGGCACCAGTTCGAGGAAGGTGCCGCCGAAGGCATGGCTCTTGCCGGAAGAAAAATTGGTGAAGGACATACGGTAGCGGCCGCCCACCCTGGCATCGAGCTCGTGCACGTGGGCGGTGAAGCCGTGCGGCGGTAGCCACTTGGCCATGGCATCGGCATCGAGGAAGGCGCGGTAGACGCGCTCCGGCGGCGCGATGAGGACGCGATGGAAGCGGACGGTGCCGGTGGACATGACGAGTCTCCTTATCGAGATTTGGAATCCGGTGAGCCGAGCAGGTTTTCGAGATAGCGCCTTAGGTGCGCCAGGCTCCCGCGCGCGACTTCAGCGTCCTGCTTGGCCTTGGCGAAGATGAACGAGCCCTGCAGCACCGCCTGGATGAAGTAGCCGACGCTCTCGGCGCTCCAGGTCGCGTCGGGCGCGTGCTTGAGCCGCGCCGCCTCGATGTCGCGCGTGAGCACGGCCACATGGGAGGACATGCCGCGGTCGCAGGCTTCGCGCACGGCGGGATGCGTGTCGTAGGTCTCCTGCACCAGCGTGCCCATCAGGCAGGTGAACTGCGGCACCGTGTGGTCGAGCAGGTCGCGGCGGAAATCGAGATAGCCGAACACGCGGTCGCGCGGGTCGGCGGCGACGGCGTAGGGTGCTGCCGCAAAGATCCCGTCGGTCCAGCTGCCCCAGTGCGCCACTGCCTGTAACACCATCTCTTCCTTGCTTTTGAAATGATGGAAGAAGCTGCCCTTGGTGACGCCCGCCGCGGCGCAGAGATCGTCGACCGTGGTGGCGGCATAACCCTTGGAACGGACGACATCTGTCGCCGCTTCGAGGATTTTCAGGCGCGACTGGTGGGGGGCTTGTGGGGCCATGAAAAGAACATACCGATCAGTCGGTATGTTTGTCAAGAGGCGGTAAAATCCAATTAAATCAACGGCTCACCGTTGCAAGGAGCTGCAGCCAGCGCCTGACCTCGCCGAAAATCAGGGACTCGCGGCTCACGCGGTCGCGGGCATTTCGCCCCCAGACCTCGCGCTCCTTGTCGTCGATGAACATGGCATCGAGCGTGCCCGCCACCGCCTCCGGATTTTCAGGGTCATCGACGAGGCGGCCGGTGATCCCGTCTTCGACCTGGGCTCTGATGCCTGCCGCGGCCCCTCCCATGACCGGCAGGGTTTTCCACATGGCCTCGGCAACGGTGAGGCCGAACCCCTCGCGAATGGAATTTTGCGCCACAATCGTGGAGCAGCGTTGCAGGGCGTTCACCATCAGCGCGTTTTCTTTCACCGACGCCATGGGCAGCGTCAGGATGGCGATATCATGCTGCAGGCCGGCGGGCAGGCCGGTCCATTTGCGGCACAGTTCGGCCAGCGTTTCCGCGGCCTCGGGATCGTCCTGCACGCCGGCGGGGTCGGGGCCGGCGAACACCAGGCGCGCATGATCGATGGACAGCTGATGTCGGGCGCCCCGGGTCCGGGCCGGCTTGCGTTCCTTCAGCAGCACGAAACCGTCCAGCAGGGGGCCGAAGCCCTTCAGGCGGTCCCACCGCGAGATCTGGGTCACGACCGGACGGAAGAGCAGCCCCAGATCCTCGGGGAATACGGCGGCCTTGAAGCTGCCGTCGGCTTGCAGTCGCAGGGCCTGCGCCGCAAAGGGCGGCGCTACCGTCGGATGCACCGTGGCGGCCAGCGCGGCGTCGACCAGAATGCCGGAAGTCTTGTGCACGGAGAGTTCCCGGTTCTTGTGCGTCAGCGGGTCGATTCCGGGCGTCATGATGGTCGCCGCGCCCGACAGGAAAGGCGGCACGTAGCCCGGCAGCGTGAAGACGCTGCGGTCGTAGGCCAGAGTGTCGGCCGACAGGAACTGCCACGCCTCCTCGCTGGCCGGCGTGGGGCCATCGACGCCGATGTGGCACCGCCAGATCGCCGGGATACCGCGCTTCTTCTTGACCCGGGCGCCGGTTCCGAGCGGCTGCGGGTCATGGACGATCAGGATGTCCCGCGACCCGACCTCGTTCGCCAGGGCATCGGCCAGCCGGTCGCTCACCGCGTCATAGAGTTGGCGATCGCTTCGGCCGAGCCCGCCTTTGCCCATCCCGTGCAGCTGGTTGTGGAGGCGTTTGGTCAGCGGGAAGAAAGCCGGGTCCGGACTGTGGATGACGACCCACTCCACAGAGAGCCCGAGCTGCCGCATCAACGAAATGATGCGGGGCATGCCCTCGGCGACGCCGCCGCCCTGGCGGGTCGAACTGACGATCCATATCGTGCGGCCGCCCAACCGCGGCACCGCCTCGCGCGCGGCGGCCTCGAGCTCCGCGACCTGCGGCGCCAGGTAGTTGTACTCGGCGTAATCTTCCAGGCGGTAGCCTGGCGCCACGTCGACGCGTTCGATCAGGGTTCCCATCGAGCCTTCTTGCACAAGCCGGGCCTCCTTGCGCAACCCGCTACGCCCGGCCCTTCGCAATGGCCCATCGAAGAACCGCGCGTCGCCGGCGCCGCGAAGACGCTACGCCGCGACCACCGGCTCGCGGCCGACGATGGTGGTGCGGTGCATGACCCGGCGTTCGGTGGGATCGTGCGACGTCACGGCATGGACGGTGCAGCGGTTGTCCCACATCAGCACGTCGTGCGGCTCCCAGGCGTGGCGGTACATGTACTGCGGCTGGGCGGCGAATTCGCTCAGCTCCTCGATCAGCCGCCGCGCCGCACCCTCCTCCATGCCCTCGACCGCGTCGTTGTAGATCGAGCTGATGTAGAGCGAGGTGCGGCCGCTCACCGGGTGGCGGCGCACCAGCGGATGCCACACCGGCGGCAGGGCGGCGCGCTCCGCGCCGCTCGGCGCCGGTGAGCCCACCAGCCGCGACATCATGCCGAAATCGTGCCGCGCGCGCTTTCCCTCGACCTGGCGGCGCAGCGCGTCCGGCAGTTCCTCCCACACCAGGTACATATTGATGAACTGGGTGAGGCCGCCGGTCCGGCTGATCTCGATGCCGTGCAGCAGCGAGCCGACCGAGGGCGTCGGCAGGTAGCTCGAATCGGTGTGCCACTGCCGCGCCGAGGAAAGCTGCTTCTGCGACGGCTCGGCCGGCGTCATCAGCCGGTCGTGCTTGTCGACGTTGGAGACCAGGAAGATCTCCTTCACCCGGTCCGAACGCAGGCCGAGCGAGGTCTGCTGGAAGATCTCCGGCTCGCCGAGCTGGCGCGTGAAGGCGACATGCTCCTCGTCGCTGATCGGCTGCTCCGGGAACACCAGGACCAGATGCCTGGTCCAGGCGTCGATCACGGCTTGGCGGGTCGCGGCGTCCATCGGCCGGCGCAGGTCGAGGCCGCGGACCTCGGCGCCGAGCGCGGGATGGCGGGGGGTGACGATGAGGCTCACGGTGCAAGCATAGGCCCGAATTCCGGGCGGCCGCCAGTGGGGTGGGAAAGCTGCTCGCGCCGAGGACCAGCCGGGGACTGAGGGTCCGGATCGATGTCGAAGCCCAGGATCGCGCTCGCCTGCCTGGGCGGCGGCAGCCAGGCGGCGGGACAGACGGCAGGCCAGGCGGCGGAGTAGTATGGTCGCGACATCATCCAGTCGGAGCCTCGGCCTGTGCAGACCCTGACCTCGTTGCCGCTGTTCGTTGCCGTCGCCCTTCTCGCCATCATGCTGGCCTCCCACGAGGTCGGCTATCGCCTCGGCCGGCGCGTCGAGGGCGTCGATGCCGACTACCGGGCACGCGTCGACATGATCCGCAACGCGATCCTGGCGCTGGTGACCTTCCTCGTCGGCTTCAGCTTCGCGGCCGCCGGCAGCCGCTACATCGACCGCCAGGACATGATCGTGAAGGAGGCGAACGCCATCGGCACTTCGTGGCTGCGCGCCATGCTGCTGCCCGAGCCGCAGCGCAGCGACCTGCAGGCGGCGCTGAAGCAGTATGTCGGCAATCGTCTGGAGCTGCTGCACAGCCATGGGGTGGAAAACGTCCAACCGCTGTTCGCCAAAGCCGATGCGACGCAGAAGCGCATCTGGAAGGCCGGCATCGAGGGTGTCGGCACCGACCGCACGTTCGCCAACTTCATGCTGCCGCCGCTGAACGACGTGATCGACATTCACGCGGAGCATCTGTCGGCGGCACGGCGCCATGTTCCCACGCCGATCATCGCCGTGATCGTCGCCATGGCGGCGCTCGGCATGGCGATGATCGGCTACGACAACGGCCTCGGCCGCAGGCGCTATTTTCTCCTGAGCGGCGTATTCGGACTCGTGGCGGCGGTATCGCTGTGGATGACGATCGACCTCGACCGCCCGCGTCACGGCCTCATCCGCGTCAGCGAGCAGCCCTACGTGGAACTCCTCCAGTCGATGGACTGAGCGACGGCGCTGCGGCTCGCCGCAAACTGCCGGGCGCCGACAGCCGCCCCGCCCGTTGAGCAGACGGGACGGTTGCCTCGATGGCCTGTTGGCCGATGCAGTGGACCTCTGCGCCCGGCCGCCAACCCGTCAGTGGCGCAGGTCCAGTTCGATGACCACGTCGGTTTCCTCGGGCGGGTGCGGTTCGAGGTCTCCCTCGCTCGCGTTCTTCCAGTTCGCGACGTTCACCACCACGGCCCGGCCGCCGGCTTCGGCGGTATCGGCGGGTTCCACGATGTTCAATCCCCTGCCGTCGAGGAAGTAGGTGTGCTCGCCGAACAGCCGCTCGAGTTGCGACATCGCCGGATGTGCGGCCGGAACGGCCTGGGCCGGGAACTGCTGGAGGGTCTTTTCGATCTGTGCGGGGTTCAGTCTCATCGCACGTCTCCTCTGATTGGGGTTTCAAACGCGGCCGCATCTCCAGCGCGGCCTTCCACCTGGCGTGGTCACCCATCAACGCATTGACTGTTTCAAACCTTGCAACATGCGCGACTCATTGCAAGGGGTCGCGAAAATGTTCATGCCGTGCGCATCAACTTGCCGATCGCCAAGGAGATTCCGAACCGCAGGACACATCGCGGGAAATGCTCAGGCTATCCCCGCGCCCGACAGCAATCGGGCCTCTTGCGACAGCAGGGCGACATAGGTTTTCAGTTTCGATTTCACGAAACGCGTCAGCGGTACCGTCAACGTCAGGGATCCGATCGGCCGTTCCTCGGACAGTCTGATGGGCACCGCAACGCCGATCGAATCGGGCAGCTTCTCGCCGCTGCTGAAGGCGAAGCCTTTTCGCCGCGTGACCTCGATCAGATCCGCGAGGGCGCGGCTCGACGGGCGCTTGCCGGTCAGCGGCGATGGGCGTGGCGTCGCGCACACGCCGGCGCGAATCGGCTCAGGAAGGAACGACAGTATGGCCAACCCGGAAGCGCCGCACTCGATCGGTGCGGGTTCGAACAGCGCGATGCGGTACCTGAGTGAATGTGGGCTGTCGCACTTGGCCGCGTAGGCGGCCATGTGATTGTCGGGGTGATTGTCGGGCAGATACTCGCAATACATCGCGGTCTCGCCGGTTTGCGCCGTAAGCCGTTCGAGCGCCGGCTGGCACAATGTCGCGAAGGACGTGTTCTGCGTCACCAGGTTGGCGACGCGCAGGAACTGCAGGCCGAGCCGGTAGCGCCGTTGCGTGGCATCGCGCTCCACGAAGCCCGCACCGCGCAGCAGGTCGAGCAGGCGGTGCGCCGTGCTCATGGGCAGGTCGAGCGCCCTGGCGACATCCGTCACGCCGACCGAACCGCCGGCCTCCGCCATCACCGTCAATACCGCGAGCGTGCGCGCCACCGTGCCCGACGTATCCGCCGTCTGCGCCCCGCGGGCTCTCCGGACCATGCAGCGCCTCCCCGAGCCGGGCACGGGTGCCGGTCCGGGTTGACAACGGACGGCCGCCCTTGCGATAGTTTCGGGATTAAATCCCGCTCACCGGAATGTGGATCCGGCCGCCGCCGGTGTCAACGAGGAGATGTTCCAATGACCACATTGCCGGCGGACAAGGTCGCGCAGTGGAAGTACGACGGATTTCTCTCGCCGTTCCCGATGCTGGACGAGGCGGAGCTGGAAGCGTGCCGGCAGGGCGTCGCGCGCTACGAGGCGTGGCTCGGCTCCCCGGTCAACGCCCATCCCGACATGAAATGGCGGTCGATGCCCTATCTCCTGCTGCCGTGGGCCGCCCGGCTGGCGCGCGACCCGCGCATCCTCGACAGGGTCGAGGATCTGCTCGGACCGGACATCCTGATCTTCACCAGCACCTTCTTCATCAAGGAGCCGCATTCGCCGACCGTCGCCGCGTGGCATCAGGACTCGACCTACTACGGGCTCGAGCCCCGGGAAGAGGTCACGGTCTGGATCGCCCTCACCGAGGCCAGCGAAGCGGCCGGCTGCATGGATGCGCTGTCCTTTCGCGGCAGGCCGCGCCAGCTCAGCCACCTGTCGCGGGTCGTGAAGAACAGCGTCAACCGCGCCGGCCAGGTCATCACCGAGCCGCTCGACGAAGGCGCGCCGGTGGCGATGCCGCTCGCGCCCGGCTGGTTCTCGATGCATCACGGCCTCTGCCCGCACCGCTCCGGGCCCAACACCTCGTCGCATCGCCGCATCGGCCTCGGACTGAACTACATCCCGACCCACGCAAGGCCGGCCGGTTCGGTCCGGCAGGCCGCACTGCTGGTCCGCGGCACCGATCGCTACGGAAATTTCGAGCCGGCCGCCTGGCCGCAGGACGAGCTGGGCGAAAACGAAGTCGGAACGCACGAGCGCGCCATCGGCCTCTACCGCGACGGCTACCTCGAGGAAGAAGCGAAGCACGCCACGCGTTCGGCTCATCTGGCGCCGGCATGAGGAGTCACATCACCACTTCATCCTGAGGAGCGCCGCGAAGCGGCGCGTCTCGAAGGATGGGCAGCAGCAAGACTGGTCCCGCCCTTCGAGACGGCGCTCCGCGCCTCCTCAGGGTGAGGTGAGTTTGTGTAATCAACGAGACTACAGGGAAGGAAACATCGAAGTGAAAATCGCAAAATCGATCGCGGCCGCATTGCTGCTTCTGTGCGGGAGCGCAACGGCGCAGGCGCAGGACTATCCGAACCGCCCCGTCACCCTGGTGGTGCCGTTCGCCGCCGCCGGGCCGGGCGACATCATTGCCCGCCTCGTCGCCGAGGCGATGCGGCGCAGCCTGGGACAGGAGGTCATCGTCACCAACGTCGGCGGCGCCGGCGGCACGATCGGCACCACCCGCGTGGCCCAGGCCAAGCCCGACGGCTACACGATCCTGCTCGGCCATGTCGGCCAGTCGACCATGAGCAGCCTCTACAAGTCGCTGCCCTTCGATCCGGTGAACAGCTTCGAGACCATCGGCCTGATCACCGACGTGCCGATGACGATCGTCGGCAAGCCCGACCTCGCCGCGAAGGACATGAAGGAGCTCGTGACCTGGGTGCGCGAGCGCCCCGACGAGGCCAACTACGCCCATTCCGGCCTGGGCTCGGTGGCGCATCTGTGCGGCCTGATGTTCATGAGCGCGACCAAGACCAGGATGACCGTCATCCCCTACAAGGGTGGCGGCGAGGTCATGAAGGATCTGCTGGCGGGACGCATCGACGTCTATTGCGAGCCGGCCACCGGCACGACCGCCAACATCCAGGCCGGCCGCATCAAGCCCTATGCCGTCACGACCAAGCGCCGCGTCGCCACCCTCCCCGACGTGCCGACGACCGCCGAGGCGGGCTTCCCCGAGATCGGCATCACCACCTGGTACGGTCTCTACGCGCCCAAGGGCACGCCGGCGGCCGCCATCGACAAGCTCGCCGCCGCCCTGCAGGGCGCCCTCAAGGACGACAACGTGAAGACCCGCTTCGCCCAGCTCAGCATGGAGCCGGTGTCGCAGGACCAGGCGACTCCCGCCGCGCTGGCCGCCAAGCTCAAGTCGGAAGTGGCGTACTGGTCGAAGCTCCTCACGGAAGCCGGGGTGAAACCGGAGTAGGCGATGCTGGGCTACGTCACGATAGGCGCCGACGACCTCGCCGGTTCGGAGCGATTCTACGCCGCCGTGCTGGCGCCGCTGGGCTACGGCAAGAAGGCGGGTCCGGACGGTATCGCCTTCGAGCCGCCAGCCGACAGGCTCGACGGCCTCGGCGCGGTCTATGTCACGAAGCCCTACGACGGGCGGAAGGCGACGGCCGGCAACGGCTCGATGGTCGCCTTCCGCGTGGACACGCAGGCGCTCGTGCGCGAGATCCACGCCGCTGGCGTCGAGGCGGGCGGCGCCGACGAAGGCGCGCCCGGCTTCCGCGCCCAGTACAGCGCCCATTTCTACGTTGCCTACCTGCGCGACCCGGTGGGCAACAAGATCGCGATCTATTGTTCCAATCCCGCCGAGGGCATCCGCCCGTAAAGCTTGCGAATGGACCTCATGCAGAGGAGCGGCCTGCAGGGCCGCGTCTCGAGGCATCGGTGGCAAGCAAG
>ERZ890510.444-NODE-444-length-32477-cov-5.502930_pt1 | contig 32477 bp, 29 predicted proteins | sample MGYA00521265_ERZ890510 | MGnify/ENA primary metagenome ERZ890510 (study PRJEB32303, sample SAMEA104408624) | aquatic metagenome | biome: Brackish water; feature: Chemocline; material: water | place: Baltic Sea | collected 2014-10-26T21:54:00 | depth 110 m ... | reverse complement strand
GGGACGGTTTCAATGCGGCCTACATGCGCTACTTTGAGGGTGTGCCCCGCATGCCAACCCGCCGCCTCGTGGGTGCCGGTGACATGTTCAAGGGAATCCTCGTCGAGATCGACGCCATCGCTTATCTGGGAGATCCAGCATGATCCATGAACTCTTCGATCTGACCGGGCGTGTTGCCCTGGTCTCTGGTGCCGCCCAAGGTGTCGGCAGGGCGATCAGCCTGGCCCTGGCCGAAGCCGGCGCCGACCTCATGCTGGCCGATCTGAACGAAGCCGGCGCCCAACAGACCGCCGCTGATGTCGAGGCCCTGGGTCGGCGCGCCATCGCGGTAAAATGCGACGTCTCCGACCCGGCACAGATTCGGCCCATGTTCGAGCGCCTCGACAGCGAGTTCGGTCGTATCGATGTGCTCGCCAACGTCGCCGGTGGCAGTGTTGCGCTCGGGCCACCGGAAGATATCGACATCGACGAGGTCACCCGCTCCCTGCAGGGCCTCGTGGTGGGACGCTTCTGCTGTTGCCAGGAGGCAGGGCGACGCATGCTGGCTGCCGGCAAAGGCAGCATCATCAACATCGCGTCGCTGGCGGGACTCACAGCCCTGGGCCGTGGTCACGCCGCCTACAGCACAGCCATGGGCGGTGTTGTGCAGATGACCCGTGAGTTGAGCACAGAGTGGGCCAGCCGTGGCGTCAGGGTCAACGCCATCGTCCTGGCGCAGGTGATGAACCCGGGTCTGCGCGCCCGCATCGACAAGGATCCGCGTATGGAGACGCAGTGGCTGCGGGGTATCCCCACGGGTCGGCTCGGCGAGCCCGACGATGTCCGGGGGGTGGCCATCTTTCTGGCATCCGACGCGGCCCGCTGGGTGACGGGCATTCTGCTGCCCATGGACGGCGGCAACCTGGCGATGAACGCCGGCGGTTCCTACCCCGGTGGTCCCGGGATCACAGGCTGAGATGAAGGAAACAATGACGATTCCCAAGGACACATTGTTATCACTGTATCGCACCATGGTCCGTATCCGGCGTTGCGAGGAGCAACTGGCCCGTTCCTACGCGGCAGGTACGATCACCGGCGCCTGCCACACGTATGTGGGCGAGGAGGCCGTCGCCACCGGGGTCTGTGCGCACCTGCGCGACGATGACGCCGTGTTCAGCACCCATCGCGGTCACGGGCATGCCCTGGCCAAGGGCGTGCCCCCTCGCGAACTGGTGGCCGAACTCTTTGGCCGTGCAACGGGCTGCTCCGGCGGTCGTGGCGGCAGTATGCACCTGTTCTCCCCTGAAGTCGGCATGATGGGTACGAGTGGCATCGTCGGTCCCTGCATTCTGCAGGCCACGGGCGCCGGCTACTCCTTCCAGTTGAAGGAAACGGACCAGGTGGGTGTCGCTTTTTTCGGTGATGGCGCCGTCAGCAATGGCGCCTTCCACGAAGGGCTCAACATGGCCACGATCTGGGACCTGCCGGTGCTGTTCGTCTGCGAGAACAACATGTACGCCACTGAGGTCGCCTTCAAAGACTCGGCACGCAATACCGATGTGGCCGGGCGCGCCGCCGGTTACGGTCTGCACGCGGAGGCTGTGGATGGCAATGATGTTGTCGCCGTGTACGAGGCGGCAAGTGCGGCGGTGGCGCGGGCTCGTCAGGGCGGTGGGCCGTCCCTCATCGAGTGCCGCACGTACCGCACCCGGCCCCACGCCGAGGGCATGCGTGACGGTGGCTATCGCTCCCAGCAGGAGATCGACAGCTGGAAGGCGCGCGATCCGATCACCGCCTTCTCCCGAAGGGTCGTCGACGACGGGGCTGTCACGGCTGCCGACCTGCAGACCATCGACGACGCCATCGTCGCCGAGATAACGGAGGCCGTGGCCTTCGCCACCGACAGCCCATGGCCGGATCCGGCGACCGTTGCCGACCATATCTACGGGGGGGTTGCCTCATGAGCGAGCGCGAGATCAGCTACACGGAAGCGGCGCGCGAGGCGTTGACGGCGGCGATGGAACGGGATCCGACCATCTTTGTCCTCGGTGAGGGCATCGGCGAACGTGGCGGCAATTTCAACACGACACTGGGACTCTACGAGCGCTTCGGGCCGCGGCGACTGCGTGATACCCCCATCTGTGAACGTGGCTTCGTCGGCCTGTGCACCGGTGCAGCCATGACCGGCACACGGCCTGTCGTCGACTTCATGTTCATCGACTTCATCCTCGACTCTGTGGGTGAACTCACCAACCAGATCGCCAAGATTCAGTACATGAGCGGTGGCCGATTGAAGATGCCGGTGCTACTGCGTGGCTGCGTGGGGATCGGTGGTGGTGCGGCGACACATCACTCGGGCAGCTACTATCCGTTATTTCTCAATGTGCCGGGATTTCGCGTCGTCGTGCCAACCACGCCATACGATGCCAAGGGTCTCATGTCGACGGCTCTGCGCAGTGATGATCCGGTGTTGTTCCTCGAGCACAAGTCACTGCTCAATGTCCGAGGTCCGGTGCCGGAAGAGGAGTACCAGATTCCCTTCGGGCAGGCCCAGGTCTGCCGCCAGGGAACAACGGTGACCGTCGTCGCCATCGGCCCTCTTGTGCCCAAGAGCCTTGCCGCCTGTGACACCCTCGCCGCCGAGGGGATCTCCGTGGAGGTCATCGATCCACGCACACTGGCCCCCCTCGATCTGGACACGATTCTGACGTCGGTGCGCAAGACGGGCAGACTTCTTGTCGCCGATGAATCCTTCGGACCATGTGGTGTCGGCGCCGAGATCGCCGCGCAGGTGATGGCGCAGGGATTTGACGATCTGGCGGCGCCCGTGCGCCGACTCAATGGCGTACACACACCGACGCCCTACAGCCCACCGCTGGAGGCTGCTGTCGTGCCCTCCATGGACCAGGTTGCCGCCGCCGTGCGTGACCTGGCTGCCGAATAGCACCGCCATGGCTTTCGACGTTGTTATGCCACGGCTGGGCTGGACGATGGAAGAGGGCACTCTGGTGGAGTGGCTGAAGGCCTCCGGCGACCCGGTGCAGGTCGGCGACATCCTGTTCACGGTGGAAAGTGACAAGGCCCTCAACGAGATCGAAGCCTTCGACAGCGGCACGCTGCACATTCCCGGCAATGCGCCAGCGCCCGGCGCTACCGTGCCTGTGGGTACGGTACTGGCGTATGTGCTGGCCGCTGGGGAAGTCGGTCCGGCGCTGGTACCGCCACCGCCCGAGCGAGCCACAGCACAGGATTCGGCAGGCCCATCAGCGCCAGCGGCGCCAGCGATATCCAGGGAGGCCGTTGGCAGCAAGCCATCGATCAGCCCGCGGGCGCGCCGACTGGCAAAGGATCTCGGCGTCGATTGGGAGCGACTCGCCGGCACGGGCAGCACGGGACGGGTCACGGAGGAGGATGTCCGTGCTGCGGCGGCCTCCGTGGGTGACATCGATACCACCGTCGAGCGCGTGCCCATGAATCCGACACGTCTGGCCATTGCGACCCGCCTCGTTGGCAGCCATCGTGATTCGGCACCGGTTACCCTGACGGCGGAATACGACGTCACCGCCCTGGTGGAACTGCGCAGGGCCACCCGACCGCGCCCGGCGTACAACGATTTTCTGATCCGCTTCGCCGCTGTCGCCCTCGAAGGGCATCCGGCACTCAACAGTTCTCTTCAGGGCCATGACATTCTGCTGCACGAGAGCATCCACATCGGTTTCGCTGTCGACACCGAAGCGGGTTTGCTCGTTCCCGTCGTCCGTGATGCCAATCGCAAGAGCATCGCCGAGATCGCCCGCGACAGCGCTCGCCTTGGAGGTCAGGCACTGCGCGGCCAACTCACAGGGGACGACATGCGCGGCGGCACCTTCACCATCACCAATCTGGGCGCCGCCGGCATCGATGCCTTTACGCCCATCATCAATCCGCCCCAGTGCGCCATCCTCGGCATCGGCCGCATTTCCCAGCGACCGGCGGTGTACGAGGGACAGGTGGTGCCCCGCTGGCTCACGGTTGTCAGCCTGAGTTTCGACCATCGGATCATCGACGGCGGCCCTGCGGCTCGTTTCCTGGCGACGCTGCGGCAGCTCGTGGAGTCGCCGGACCTGTCATGACCCCCATGCGAGTCGGCTTCGTTGGTGGTGGGGAGCACGCCCGCATGAGCCTGTTGCCCAGCCTGCGCCACGCTCTCGGGGGGGCCCCTGAAGGCCTGCCCGCCCTGGTGGCGACACACGCTGGCGCGCAACTGCCGCCGCTGCTGGGGGAACTCGTGGCGCTTGCCGAGCACAAGGCCGACCACGCCAAGCGCATCGCCGCCGTGCACGGCATCCAGCGGGTCTACGCCAACCATGAGGACATGCTCGCCCACGAGGACCTCGACTGCGTCATCGTCTGCCTGCACCCACGACTGCAGCCGGATGTGGCCATTGCCTGCCTCAATGCCGGCGTGCACGTGTTTCTGGAGAAGCCACAGGCCGAAAGTGTCGCCGAGTCCCTGCGCATCCGGGACGCGGCTGCGCGCAATGGCAAACAGGTCGCTGTGGCTTTCATGAAGCGCTTCTCGGCGCCGTATCTGCGAGCCCGGCAGATCATGGCGCTGCCCGCCTTCGGGGCACCGAGCATGTACGAGGCGCGCTTCACGTACGCCCGCTACCCCGTCGACGTCTACAACTTTCTCAATGGCTTCGGCATTCATCATCTCGACCTGCCACGCTTCTTCATGGGGGATGTCGACACGGTATCGGCGGAGCGCGTGTCTCGTGGCGAAGGGCTCGACGGTTACGCCATCACCCTGCGGTTCTGCTCGGGTGCTCTCGGACTGCTCAACATCAACTGTCTCGAGTCGAGTTTCACCAACTGGAGCGAGAGGCTCAGCATCTCCGGCGTCGGCAGCAGCCTGCACGTGGAGAACTGGCGCCGCGTCATTGCCTTTATCGCCGGTGAGGATGAGATGCGCTACTGGGAACCGGAAGACATCCAGCCCACGGATGCCGCCAACAGTCTGAATCTGCATGGCTTTGTCGGCGAACTGCGCGATTTCGTCACCAGCGTTGCCGGCAACCACGCACCTGCCTCGACCCTGCAGGACGGCATCGAGTCCGTTCGCCTGCAGGAAGCTATCGAACTCTCCGTACACAGCGGTCGCCGCGTGGCGCTCAAGGAGATCGCCGCATGAAGTTTCGTATCGGTATCGCCGGCTACGATCTGTGGCCCCACACCCTCGCCTTCATCCGCGTGTTGAAGGACGCGGATTTCTGCACCATCGCTGCCGTATGGGATGAGGACCCGGAAGATCTGGCACGCCTCGTGCAGCACACCGGCGCTCCGGGATACACAGATCTGGCCGAATTCGTCGCCTCCGATATCGACGGCGGTATCCTCACGGTGCGCACGTCGGAGCGCGCCAACGTTGCCGAGGCGCTTGCCGGTGCCGGCAAACATGTGCTGGCCGACAAACCCATGGCCATGTCCGTCGCCGACTGCCAGCGTATGATCGATGCCTGTGCCGCTGCCGGCGTATGTCTGATGAGCGGCTACAACTTCCGCTACTGGAAGTCTTTTCAACTGATGAAGCAGATCTGGGATTCCGGCGAGCTCGGCGAGCCACACCATATCTACTGCGGCTATCCCACAGGTGTGCCCTCGAGGACCGAAGAGGACAAGTCCCTGCTGAGCTGGTGGACGGATCCGGCCGCCTCACCTGGTGGGGCCTGGTTCACACACGCCGATCACGCCATCGACTTCACCCGCTGGATCTGGGGTACAGAAGTGGCCGAGGTCATGGCCGACATGCGCAATCTGCGTCACAAGGACTGGCTCAATGAGGATTACGGTGTCGCCCACTATGTCATGGAGGACGGGGCGACGCTGCTCATACACTCCGATGGCATCTCATCGGGGGCGCGCTCGCGTCTCGACCTCAACGTCTATGGCTCGGAGGGCGGCATGATGTTCTGCTGGCGCCCGCAGGCGAGCCTGCGCGTGTGGGGGGCCCCCTCCCTCGGTGCCGACGTCGTGGAGTACCAACTGGCCGACTCGTGGGATGTCGCCATGGGCGCCATGACGCGGGCCTGGGTCGAAGCGGCACAGACAGGGGCCCCGCCGCCACAGACCGGGCTCGATGGTCTGCGGGTCATGGAGGCGTCCCTTGCCGCCTATGCCTCTTCCGCCCAGGAGAAACGCATCCGCCTGCGCGACATCCACGGCCGCCCTGGGGAGACTCGCGGTGGCGCCACACTCTGACCACAGGCCCAACCAAATTCAGGAGACGATCCCATGTTTCGGTCAGCCATTCTCGGATGTGGCCCCCGGGCCAACAACCATGCCGCCGTGTATCCTGACATCGCCGCTATGGATCTTGTCGCCTGCTGTGACCTCGACGCCGAGCGACGGGATGCCTTTGCCAGCAAACACGGTGTGCCGGCGCGCTACGGAGACCTGCACGACATGCTCGACAAGGGGCAGATCGATGTTCTGCACATGGTCACCCAGCCGGACTACCGTCTCGCCGGGATCCGTGCCGCTGCCGACGCCGGTGTCCGGGCGATCATTGTCGAGAAGCCCCTGTCCCTGTGGCCGATGGAGGCGCTCGAGATCGCTGAGATCTGTCGGGAGACGGGCTGCAAGGTCATCGTTAATACCCAGCGACGTTACTTTCCGCAGTACGCCGCAATCCGTGACCTGATCCGCTCCGGCAAACTCGGCGAAGTCGACTTCGCCCGCGCCAGTACCTGGGGTGGGCCGCTGGCCATGGGACCACACCTGATGGATCTGGTCATGATGGTTCTGGACGATCCGTGGCCGGAAGCTGTGTGGGCCAGCGCCGAAGGCCTGGAGGGTTACGAATGGACCCATGCCGCCCCAAGCCATGTGCAGGCCACCTACTGGTTCCCTGGCAACCGGCGAGTATTCTGGGAGTGCTCACCGCGTGGCCTCGGCAACCGTAGTGGGGCCACCTACTGGATGCATCTGGACCTCGATATCCATTGCACGAACGGTGTCATCTGGGCCCAGCAGAAGGGCCGGTGGGGATACCAGGTGCGCGGCGAGGCTGAGGTCTTCGACGCCCCGGCGGACTACTTCGAGCAGGAGCACCCCGGACAGCGTGACTTCACCGCCGCTGTCGGCGCCTGGCTCGATGACGCCCACAAGGTACACGAGTGTCGCCTGGAGACGGCGCTGCCCGTGATGTGGATGATTTTCGCCGCCCTGAAGTCGGCCAAACTCGGCCACCAGATTTCGCTGCACAACGATACCGGGTTCTTCCTGCGTGCGTCACGGGAGGGGCGCCCCATCGATGTACCGGCTGGTGTGACCGACAATGACCTGAAAGCGCTGCGCAACCAGCTCCCCCGCTGAGCGATGCCAAGCCTGCCACCACATACCGCGGTCGATGCGTACAGCCGCAGGAGAGACCGTTCATGACACAGCCCCCCTACGCCACGCGCAGTGACAGCATTGAGGTGAAGTTGCGCCTCCTGCAGCAAGCCTACAGCAATGGTCGCCGGGATCTGGCCATGTCGCTGCTGGAATCGATGAAGGATACCCTGCAGTACGAGAAGCAGCGCAGTCTGCCGGAGGGCGTGCCTCTCAGCGGTGCCGACGAGGCACTGTCCACCAGGGATCTGCCCGACGCCTGGCGCACCTGGGCCACCGGCTGGTCGTGGTGCAAGGTGCTGGAACTGCACGAGGCAGCCGGTCTGGCGCGCACCCGTGAACCGGTCAACATCGCCGTCGCATTTGCTGAGTCAGAGACGACGGATCTGCGCCGCGAAGTCCGCGTCGCCATCGTTGATGCCGCAGGTCGACTGCGGCAGACCGTCAGCCAGGTATACGATGAGTCCTGTGAACGCGGCGAGCGCCACTGTCGTCTCGTCTTTGCCGTGGACATGGAGGCCAACAGCGGTGCCACGGTCCTCGTGTTCTACGGCAACGATCTGGCCGAGTTGCCATGCTACACGACGGATCTCAGCGTCACCGGCGAAGGCTGGGGTCTCGACATCGAGAACGATCACTACGTGGCGAACCTGTCGCGGCAGATGGGGCAGATGGAGCGTCTCACATACAAGCGGGACCACGGCCTGACCTTGTTCGCCGGCGGCGAAGGCCACGGCGAGCCACCAAACATCGACTGGGCCCATGACTACGTGCCGGAAGGCAGACTGCACAAGGTGCGCGTGACGAACTGGGCCGAGTGTCCGAACTACGAAGTCGTCCGGGGGCCGCTGTGCGTGCAGGTGCGACGCTGGGGGTTCCCCCACAGTCCGGGGCACCCGCTCTATACCCCGAGCCGTCTGCACATCGACGTGACCTACACTTTCTACGCCGGACTGCCCTACTTCTTCAAGAATGGCCGCATGGACATTCTTGCCGATGGCGAGTACACCATTCGCGACGACGAGTGGGTCTTCTCCGGCTACTCTTTCAACGGCACCGTCTGGATCGACAATCAGGGCAAGCTGCACGAGGGGGAGATTCCCGAGCAACATCTGCAGGATCTGCATGGTGTCGGTTTCTTCCACGGCGGCAGCAAGGATGCCTTCATCGCTCTGCGCCTGGCCCATGCCGCCGAGGGCTACGATCACCTGGTATCGACGGGCAAACCTTTCGACTATGACGGCCACGGGCAGGTCTGGGCGCGGTATCCGGCAGGTGACAACAAGATCGGCGCCGGTGCTGTGCTGACGCAGGAGAGCGCCTTTCTCATCGCCCCGTACGCGGGCGCCGGGCCGGTGGAAGAGACCCGCAGGCGCCTGCTGCAACCCGTGCAGGTATCCCCGGGTGGCAAGCCCACCGCCGCCGCCACAGAGAATCCGGGACGATTGGCACGACTTGGTGAGATGGACAGCGAAGGCGGGCCGTTGAAACGCGCGATCTGGGAGGCGATGCGGGAAACGAAAGATGCCATGTTCTACGCCAACGATGCCAACGTCGTCGACATGGGATATATCTACGATGTGCACCTCGAAGAGGATGTCGCTCACATTACGCTGACCATGCCGCACAAGGGTCGTCCGCGACATGGCTTCATTCATCGCCCCGGACCGACGCCCCACACGCCCCTGAGCAACCGACTGCGACAGATCGACGGCATTCGCGATGTCGTCATTCACTTCACCTGGGAGCCGGCGTGGACGGCGGCGCGAGTTACTTCCCAGGGACGGGCCAACATGGGCCTGGAAAGCGTTGACTGAAACCAATGGACATCGACAAGATTCGAGCCCAGATCCCCGCCACCGGCGAGTGCCTCTACTTCAACACCGGTGGGATTGCCCCGAGCCATGATGTCGTCACCAACTCTCTGGTGGAAGAGTTCCGCAGCATCGCCCAGCATGGGCCGCCGCTCATCATGGACTACGCCCGATACAGCGCCCAACTGCAGGATGCGCGGCATCGGCTGGCCACCTTCTGTGGCGTGGAGGCGCGGGATCTGTGCCTGACCCATGGCGTCGCCGATGGCGTGACGACGGTGTTCAATGGTTTCGACTGGCACACCGGCGATGAACTCATCCTTACCGACGAGGAACACCCGGCGGTAAAGATCCCGGCCGAATGGCTGGCGCTGACCCACGGTGTGGAGATCAAGTATCTGCCCATCGATGGCACGGACGCAGACATTCTGCAGCGCCTCGATGATTGCCTGACACCACGGACGCGACTGCTGGCGCTGAGTCACGTGACAACGGACACCGGCACGAAACTGCCGGCCAAGCAGATCGTTGAACTGGCCCACGCCCACGATGTACCGGTGGTCTACGACGGGGCCCAGTCGCTCGGGCAATTCCCCGTCGATGTCGCCGATCTGGGGGCCGATTTCTACAGCCTGCTCGTGTACAAGTGGATGTACGGTCCGTACACGGCGGGGGCTCTGTATGTCGACAAGGCCTGGCAGGAACGTTTGCGCGTCGTGCCATCCAGCGCCAACTACTTCGGCAGTGAGGGGGCGCGACGCTTCGAGTTTTCCACCGTGCCGCCGCCCTACTACCACGCCAGCGCGGCAGCGACGGATTATCTGTCAGAGCTTGGTATCGCCAATATCGAAGCCTGCGTCAGCCCCAAAGCAGTCCGTTTCCGTAAAGAACTGGCGTCGATTCCGGGTCTCGTCATTGAGAACCCGGCAGACCCGGCCATGTGTACCGGTGTCGTGTCGTTCCGTGTGGACGGCGTTGAAGGTGCACACATCTCGAGCGAACTGCGGACCCGCAGGATCATTACACGGCCCACGGGGTTGAAGTTTTCCGGTGTGCGTGCGTCGGTGTCGTTTTTCACCACAGACGCCGAGATCGATGCCCTCGTGGCTGCTGTTGCGGAGATCGTCGAGGTCCACTGACATGCGGCTGGGAATCGTCGAGATGATGCCGGGAGATTTCCGCACGTGGACGCCGGCCCACACCCAGGCTGTGCGCGACCTGGGCTTCACTGGCTTCGGTTTCCACCTCGACGGCGACATGGCCTTTGACGTGACCCCCGAGGACTGCCGGCGCTGCCGCCAGTTCATGGTCGATGAAGATCTTGACCTGGCGCAGTTCGCCATCCTCTACAAGGAGTGCCTCTTCGCACCCGACGCCGAAGAGCGCGCCCTGGTGACGCGCAAAATCAACCGGGGTACGGAGATCGCCGGCGCCCTCGGGGCGCAGGCTTTCCTGCTGCGCCCCGGTTCGCGCAGCCCCGCAGGTTCGTGGTCGCCGCACCGCGACAATCATCTGCCCGAAAGCCGTGATCTGCTCGTGGAAACACTGCAGCCGATCGCCGCAAAGGCGGAGACCGAAGGCGTGATTCTGGCGCTGGAGACCCACGTCGTCTCCATCATGGATCCACCGGAGGTATGCAGGGACATCGTCGCCGCTGTGGGCTCCGATCACCTGCGACTCATCATGGATGCCGTCAATCACTTCAGCAGCATCCAGGCCGTTTATCACAGCACCGAGTTCCTCAACTACATCTTCGATACGATGGGGCCCCTGGCCCCGGTGGCGCACCTCAAGGACGTGAAGGTGTCACCCGGGCTGGTGGTCCACATCGACCAGGAGGTTCCGGGAGAGGGTGAACTCGACCTGGCGCTGATGCTGCAGCGCTTCGACGCCCTGTTTCCGCGCGGCTACGGTCTGATCGAGCATCTGTCGCCGGACAAGGTGCCGGTTGCGGCAGCCAACATCCGCCGCATCGCCAGCGACTGCGGCGTCGACATTTCCTGACGCCAGGGCCATCTCAGTCGTCGTCGCGACTGGGCACCGGGCAGACCCGCCAGGTGTGCCCGAGGGTGTCGAGCAATCGCTGCACTCCCTCCAGCGGCACTGACAGCGTCGCCGTGTTCACCAGCGGATGACAGTGCAGCGGCAGCCCCGCATCCCACACGGCGGTGTCGATGATGATCTCGACCTCGCCCGCTTTGGCGTTGACGACGCCAAGCAACGTCACCGCCCCCGGCGTGACCCCCAGGATCCGCTGCAGACGCTCCGGGGAGGCCATACCCAGCTTGCTCACTTCGAGGCTGCGGGCCAGCCCCTGCAGGTCGACACGTGCCTGTGAGCCGACAACGACGAGGAAGTGACGCCGCCCCTTATTGTCGCGCAGAAACAGGTTCTTCGTATGCACACCTGGAAGGGGTGGCACCAGCTTCTCCGCCTCTTCGTAGGTGAATACGGGCGGGTGCTCGACCCGTTCACAGGGGACGCCGACATCCTGCAGGAGCCGATACAGTTCGGCTTCTGTCATACCCCCTCCGTCACTCTTTTTCACCGGTGACGAGCAGAATCTGCTGTCCCTGCTCCACGCGGGCGCCCCAGGCCTGCGACGCGACGATGCCGTCGACGCCGGCAACAACCTCGAAGGGATCCTCGTCCAGGCGGTAGAAGTCATGCAGCAGGCCCGCGGTGGTGCCCTTGGCCACGATCTCACCACAGTCGAACAGGGGCTCGTAGTGGCCGGGATAGGGGGCCGTCACCGATGCTGATTTGCCCACCAGCATCTGTGTGCCGTCGGCGTGGTGGCCAATGGGCTCGATTGTACCACGCAATTGGCCGTTGTGAATGGCTGCTGCCAGCACTCCCTGGCGTGCGTAGCGCACGCCGCGCACATCGACGGCTGACCCGTGTCCCAGTTCCGTGGCGATGGCGAGCTTGCCGAGATTGGTCGCGTCCTGGAACAATGCACCGGTGATGCCGCCGGCGGCTCCGGCAGATGAGTTCATGACGATGCGCGTGCCGAACCAGCGCGCCATCTGCTGACCGCGAGCGTCGATCTCAGGGTCGTCGTGCCCGTACCAGACCGCCCAGTGGATGAAGCGCGCTACTTCGCCGCCGGAGTGCAGGTCGATGGAAATATGCGCATGCGGCCAGATGACGGTGCGCACGAATTCGACGATGCGGTGTGTGATACCCGCCATGGCCGGGGTCGTGCCGGCGCCCTCCACCCACACGCGGTTGAGATTGAAGCCGTCATCACCGGTGCTCTCCCGCCGGCCGACACGGAAGGCGGCGACATTGAGCACCGGCACCAGAATGATCCGTCCCAGGACATCCTCGGTGCGAATCTCACGCAGCAGATGTTTGATGGCCACCGGGCCCTCGTACTCGTTGCCATGATTGCCACCGAAGGCGACGAGTCCTTCTCCTGGCTTTGCCTGCGGGCCGACGATGACGGTCAGGGGGATCAGGTGGCTGCCCCAGACGCTGGTATGGTTGAGGGCGATCCAGTAGTCGCGACGACCTGGAGACTGCAGATCCACTTGCTGCGGCGAGACGATGTCACGAGCCATGAAGAAATTCTCTGCTGGAAGGGGTGAGTGTCAGCGGTCGATCACGGGCAGCACAATGTGGGACGGACGCAACGCATCGTGCAGGACCGTGTTGATCGCCACCTGCCCCGCTGCTTCGCGATGGATCGGGCCGCCGGTGTTGAGATTGCGGTCGAAGCGGGGGAAACAACTGCTGGTGATGGATACACGAAGCCGATGACCGGGCAGGAATGCATTGCTCGTTGCCCACAGATCGATGTCGAAGCGGTACACCTGACCGGGCTCGAGTAACTGCGGTTGCTCGAAAGAATCACGATAGCGGGCCCGCAGAATGCCGTCGCACAGATTGCGGACGTAGCCGTCGGGGTGCACGTCCGACAGCCGCACCACCCAGTCGGTATCCGGTGCCGATGACATGGCGTAGAGCACGGCCGTGACGGGGCCCGTGACCTCCAGCTCTTCTGTAAGAGGCTCGCTGGTGTACGTCAGTGACAGTCTGTCAGCGGCGACGTGGTCGTGCACGCCGTCGATGATCCCGAGGGTGTTACCCCCCAGTGTCGCAACGGGGTGGTCGGGATCATACACGTAACTGTCGGCCGATTCGGCGCCGCATGGAGCGGTCCCTGACAGCGTGCCATCGTTGAGAGAGGCAACAGAGCCGCTCGTGCCCCCGTGCAGGTACCAGGGCGTGTAACTCGTGTCCGGCAGCGGCCAGTCGGCTTCGGCGCGCCACTCGTTGCGGCCCATGACGAAGAGCCGCACCGCTGGCTCTTCGAGGCTGCCCGAGTCCTTGCCCTGCAGCCAGTGCTCGAACCATGGCAGGCGCATCTCGTTGAAGTCCTGCGCGGCAGCGGCGCCGAAATCGTAGTTGCCGGCGGTCTGCTTGTTGATGTTGCCGGAGCCATGTACCCAGGGACCGATGATCAGCTTCTGGGCGCGCCGGGACTCTTTGCTACGGGCCCGGCGGCGCAGTCCCATGTAATTTTTCAGTGTCCCTGCCAGAAAGATGTCATACCAGCCGCCCTGATGATAGATCGGTACATCGATCTGATCGTGCTGCCGATCGATGCCCAGATTCCACCAGTACGGCCCGTCTTCCGGGTGTTCGAGCCAGGTGTTGTGCCAGTCGCTCAAGCCTTCGAGAAAGGGCACCGGATACAGCGGCAGTCGTTCGTACCACTGCGGCATGTCGGCCTGAATCGTGGCGAATAAAGCCTGTTGGCGAGCCAGTTCGTTGGTCGCCACCAGATTTGGCAAGTTGGTGGCAGTGATGACACGGGCCCAGTACAGGCTGAAACCAAACTCGTGGGCCCCGTCGCGATAGACCCACTCCCGATAGAAGTCGGCGGAGGATTCGCGCACGAACAGGGCTTTGAGGTGCGGTGGTCGGCTGAGGGCCGCCCGATATTGCGTGGCGCCGGAGTAGGAGCCGCCGTACATGCCGACGTTGCCGTCGCACCAGGGCTGGGCGGCCATCCACTCCACCGTGTCGTAGCCGTCGCGCAGGACGCCGGCGCCGTCGTCTCGGAAGGGGTAGAACTCACCCTCTGAGGCAAACCGGCCGCGCACGTCCTGGATGACAACGGCAAACCCACGGCGGGCAAAGAACTCCGGGGAGCCGATGGCGACCTCCGACCCACCCTCCTTGTTGTACGGTGTGCGTTCCACCAAAGCCGGGTAGGCACCGTCACCCACGGGCCGCGTGACATTGGCACGCAGAATCGTGCCATCCCGCATGGGCACAGCGACATTCTTTTCGTGTACGATCTCGTATTCGTGCGGCGACATCGACTCAGACCTCAACTGTAGCGAAAAGGTGCTTGATGTAGGCGATATCCTCGGCGATCAGTGCGTCGACTCGCTCTTCGTCGCTGTACTCGGCCGTCAGGCAGATGTCGCCCACGTAGGCGCGTTTTTTCAATTCGCGTACGGTGCGGGTCCATGCCGCCAGGCCGTGACGCCCCGTGGTCCAATGTTTCTTCCACGATGCCTCGGGTGCATCCGGGCCGTTGCTGCGTAGCCAGAAGGCGCTCTTGAAGTTGGCCACCCGCAGATGGGACCAGACGATGTCGATCGCCAGTTCCGGCGGTTCGCCGTTGAGGCCATTGTGGGCCTGATCCAGCACCGCACAGATATGCTTCGGATCGTAGCCTTCCAGCAGATGCAGCAGGCCCATGGCGTTGTTGACGCAGAAGTCGCAGTGATTCTGCACGCCGATGGCGACACCGTAGGATTCGAGGGTCGGGATCAACGCATCATACCCTTGTCGCAGACGCTTCTCCGTTGCCAGATAACCGATGTCCAGATCGACGGACTCACAAACGCGGATGATCGGCACACCCGCTGCAGCACAGGCAGCGATCGTGGCTTCATCCGTGGGCCCTGCCAGGGTGCCGATGCGGACGCCGTGATCGGCGAAGATCCTGGCTGCCTCGGGCAGGTCCCTGGCGATGTTCGCCGGCTCCACCTGGAACCCAGGGCGCACGGGGAGTTCGACGCCGTCAAAACCGAGATCGCTGACGAACCGGGCCAGTTCGGGCAGAGATTTGGTCTTCCACGGCTTGGTGAACACGGTAAAAGAGATGCTCATCTTTGCTTTCTCCGGGTTGTATGCAGTCCACAATAGGTGAGTTGCGACCGCCGTCAAATCGGCCCCCCCCACCGGTGACCCATTTTTGCCGACCTACGCCGCTACGGCTACCTTTCAATCTCTCTCATTTGCCCCGAATCGAAACCTCGTCATGAAGATTGCCCTCGTCGCCGGTGCCCGCCCCAACTTTCCCAAGATTGCCCCGATTGCCGCCCAACTGCGGCGCCATCCGGACAGTTTTGAGACGGTTGTTGTGCATACGGGCCAGCACTACGACTACCAACTGTCCGGAATCTTCTTCGAAGAGCTCGAACTTGGCCCGCCCGATCACTTCCTCAATGCTCGCAGTGACGCCGGCAAGGCGGCGCAGATGGCTGACATCCTGGGCAAGTTCGATGGCGTTCTGACTCAGGAGCATCCGGACCTGGTCGTCGTCGTTGGCGATGTTGATTCCTCCGTCTACTGCAGCCTGGGCGCCCGGATCCACGGCATCCCCGTGGCGCACGTGGAGGCGGGCCTGCGCTCGCGGGATCGGCGGATGCCCGAGGAGATCAACCGCGTCGCCACCGATGCCATCGCCGATCTGCTGTTTACCTACTCGGCTGACGCGGACGACAATCTGGCCGCGGAAAACGTGCCCGCCCGATGTATACACCGCGTCGGCAATGTGATGATCGACACGCTGTTGCACTTTCGTGACAAAGCACAGGCAGCCGATGCCATCCACAGGCACGGCCTGCGCGAGAAATCGTACGTGCTGGTCACCATCCACCGCCGCTCCAACCTCGAGAATCGGGATGTGCTGGCGGGGCTGGTGGATGCGCTGGTACGCATCGCCGCCGACACGGACATGTTGTTTCCACTGCACCCGCACACGCGTAAGCGCCTGGAGCAGGAGGGGCTCCTGCAACGGTTGGCAGGAGCACCGCGGCTGCGCATCGTCGAACCGCTTGGCTACGTGGACATGCTGTGCCTGATGGAAGGGGCGCAGCTGGCCCTGGTCGATTCGGGCGGCATCCAGGAGGAGACCACCGTTCTGGGCGTGCCCTGTCTGACGATGCGGGAAAACACGGAAAGACCCGTGACCATCACCGAAGGCACCAATCAGCTGGTCGGCATCGATCCAGACCACATCGTTGCCGAGGCACAGCGCGTGTTGCGCGACGGCATTCCCGCGGGCCGTATTCCCGACCTGTGGGACGGCCACAGCGCCGAGCGTCTCGTCGCTGTTCTTCGCGACGGCATTTCACTCCGATAGATAAGGGCCAAACCTTGCGTATTCTGATCACTGGCGGTGCCGGCTTTATCGGTTCGCATCTGTGCGAACGGTTCTTGGCCGACGGCCACGAAGTCGTCGTCATGGACAACCTGCTCACCGGCCGAATTGACAACATTGCCGCGCACCTGGGCAATTCGAAGTTCCGCTTCGTGCAGTATGATGTCACCGAGTACATGCATGTCGATGGCGATCTCGATTTCATTCTGCATTTCGCCAGCCCTGCGAGCCCGGCCGATTTCGAACGATTCGGCATCCGCATTCTGAAAGTGGGTTCCCTCGGCACGCACAAGACTCTGGGGCTGGCCCGGGCCAAAGGCGCGAAGTTCCTGTTGGCGTCGACGTCGGAGACGTACGGTGACCCGCAGGTCCATCCACAGTCCGAGGAGTACTGGGGCAACGTCAATCCCATCGGTATCCGCGGGGTCTACGACGAGGCCAAGCGTTTCGCCGAATCCATGACCATGGCCTACCATCGACTGCACGACATCGACACCCGCATCGTGCGCATCTTCAACACCTACGGGCCGCGCATGCGTCGCAACGATGGTCGCGCCATTCCCAACTTCATCACCCAGGCGTTGGCCGGAGAAGATGTCACGGTCTACGGTGATGGCAGCCAGACACGCAGCATCGGCTACGTCAGCGATCTGGTGGAGGGGGTCTGCCGCCTCATGGCGGCGGACGTCAATACACCCGTCAACATCGGCAATCCGTCGGAGGAACTGACCATGCGGGCCCTGGCGGAGAAGATCATTGCCTTCACGGGCAGTTCGAGCCGCATTATTTCCTTGCCATTGCCGCAGGATGACCCGAAGACGCGGCTCCCGGATATCACCAAGGCCCGTACACTGCTGGGCTGGGAGCCGAAAATCGGCCCAGACGAGGGTCTACAGCGCACGATCGACTGGTTTGTCCAGGAAACGGCCGGCGCCGGAGCGCCCCACTGATGCAGCTGACGGCACGACAGACGATCCTGGGTTTCGATCTCGTCAACGGCGACCAGCCACTGGCAGTCTACCGGGCCTGCGAAGAACTGCCGCGCCGCGACGCACCCAAGCCCTGTTTCGCACCGATCTACACGGCCTCCGGCAAACTCGTCACTGAATACCGGCCGACGGATCATACATGGCACACCGGACTCTACTATGGCTGGGTGCATGCCAACGAGGCCAACCTGTGGGGCGGGCCCTGGTATCTGCCGGAGACGGATAGGTACGAACACGTGGAAGGCACCCACGGTGTACAGCGGCACGACGGTTTTGACGACGTCGGCAACGCGGACGGCATCGCCCGTGTCCGTGAGCGCCTCACCTGGCTGGATGCGAAGGATCAGCCCATGGCCAGCGAAAGACGTGCATGGGACTTCGAGCCCTGCGACGGGGGCTATCGCTGGCGCATCGAAACCGCCATCTGTCCCACGGGCGGACCGCTGGTTCTGGCGCCATCGCGCAAGAGCCAGTACAGCGGGCTCGAACTGCGTATGGGACCACCCTTTGCCAGCACCGAGGCACCGGCGACACACCAGTGCAGTGAAGGCCGCCGGGGACACGAAGCCATCATGGGCCAGTCGGCTCGCTGGGTTGGTGCCGCCGGCGCGGCTGGGGGCATGGTGGCTCTCTTTGATCATCCGACCAATTCACGGCATCCGGTTCCCTGGTTCACGCGCGCGAACCTTCTTGGTGCCGGGCTGTTGATGAACGAGGATCTTACGGTGGAGCCAGGGAGCACGCTGCGGCTGAAATACCGGTTCCTCGTGCTCGACGAGCCCGTCGCCGCGTCGCGTCTGCACAGTGAGTTCGCCGATTTCGCCGATGACGCGCGCACCGAAGTGTGATGCAGTCCTGGTGAATGTGCCCGGCTCAGAGACCGCCGCCGAGGATCGCCTGCAGCGCGAGGCTGACTTCCACGATGACGCGTTCTCCAGCAACAGCCGAGAGGCGGCAGGCAAGTACTACGCCACCGTCGCCGCCGCCAAAGCTCACTACCAGGAGTTGATCCTCCGCGACGCCGGCGGCCGTGCCGTCCTGGAGTACGGTTGCGGGCGCGGCAGCGCCGCTTTCACACTGGCACAGCAGGGCGCCGGGGTGACCGGCATCGACATTTCCCAGGTCGGCATCCACGAGGCCCAGGCCCAGGCACGGGCCCTCGGCCTGCAGGAAAGTCTGCACTTCCGGCAGATGGACGCCGAGGCTCTCGATTTCGATGACGGCAGCTTTGATCTGGTCTGCGGCAGCGGCATTCTGCACCATCTGGATCTGGATCGGGCCGTGGCCGAGGTCCTTCGTATTCTGCGTCCTGGGGGCCGCGCCGTGTTTTTCGAGCCTCTCGGGCACAATCCGTTCATCAATCTGTACCGACGGCTGACACCGGCGATGCGCTCTGCCGATGAGCACCCCTTGTCCATGACGGACCTGGCGCGGATCACCAGCAATTTCACCTCGTCACAGGTCGCTTTCTTCGGACTGTTCACCCTGCTGGCGGCCCCCCTGCGACCGGGCCCGGGCTCCACGGTCCTGCGGACTCTGGAGTTCATCGACCGCGTTGCCTTGCGTCGCCCCTGGCTGCAGCGTCATGCCTGGATCGTTGTGACGCACCTGACCCGGTCCTGAGCCCGCTACCCCCACCCGTCAGCTGGTGGGGGTCGGTGCCAAGGCGCCCCCATCGGTTTCGTCGGCGTCCTCGTATCCGTAAAACTGCCGCACGTTCCCCAGGATCAGCATCGTTGTCGGCACGCCGATCAGGATGATCGCCGTGGAAAAGAGAATGCCGAAACCCAGGCTGACGGCCATGGGTATGAGGAACTGCGCCTGCACGCTGCGTTCCAGGATCATTGGCAGCAGACCGAAGAACGTTGTCAGCGATGTCAGCAGAATGGCACGGAACCGCTGCCGGCCCGCCTCCATGAGGGCTTCGCGCCGATCCATGCCTGCATCGACCAACTGATTGTAGAAACTGAGCAGCACGAGGGAATCGTTGACCACAACGCCGGACAGGGCGACGATGCCGAACATGCTCAGCAGGGCCAGATCCAGCCCCATGATGACGTGTCCCCACACGGCGCCGACCATGCCGAAGGGGATGGCGAGCATGACGACAAGGGGCTGCGTGTAGGAGCGGAAGGGAATGGCCAGCAAGGCATAGATGATGAACATGGCGACGATGAAGCCGCGACCGAGACTGGCAAAGGAATCCTGGCGCTCGCGCTCCTGTCCCTCATAACTGAAGGACAGCCCTGGATAGTCCTGCTGCAGCGTTGGCAGAAAGCGGTCGCCCAGATCACCATTGATCTCGTCCGCATTGGCCATCTTTTCGTCGATGTCGGCACGGACGGAGACGACGCGGTGGCCGTCGGCACGCAGGATGTTGGCATACCCCCGGCCGATGGCGACCTCTGCCACTTCCGAGAAGGGGACTTCCGTGCCATCCGGTGTGCGAATGCGCATCTGTTCGACGTCGGTCAGGGACCGCCGTTCACTCTCCGGATAGCGGATCATGACGCGCACGTCGTCGCGGCCCCGCTGCACACGCAGCGCCTGATCACCATAGAAGCCCTGTCGAACCTGGCGCCCCAGATCCGTCAGCGTCAGTCCCAGTGTGCGGGCGCGGTCCTTGAGAGCCAGCTTCATCTCGACCTTGCCCTCCTGGAAACTGTCCTGGATGTCGCTGGTGCCAGGATAGTTGCCGATTTCAGCTTTGAGACGCTCCACCGCCATCAGGAGTTGATCGAAGTCCTTCGATGACAGTTGGATTTCTATGTCATTGCCGGCCGAAAACAGCGACGAGGTGAAGGTGATCGACTCCGGTCCGGCGATCTCACCAAGCGTCTCTCGTACCCGGCGGGCGATTTCGTCGCTGCCCACATCCCGTTCCTCCGAAGGCAACAACTCGATGCCAATCTCGGCCAGGTGGGCACTGCTGCCGCTGCCTCCTGTGCTCATGGGCATGGCCCGCGCCAGGGGCTGGGCCCCGATAAAGCTGAAGACATTGCGAAACAGGGAGGGTTCGTCGGCGCCGCCGTTGGCGTCGAACTCGTCGCGCACCTGCAGAGCGGCTCGTTCCACCTGCCTGACGACGGCCTCGGTCTGGCCCGCTGTTGTGCCCACGGGCATGCCGATGCTGATCGTCACGTAGTCGGACTCGATCTGCGGCATGAAGACAAACTTTGTGTGCCCCCCCGCGATCCAACCGATCGTCAGCAGCAGGATCGCGATGCCCACGGCAACGGTCGAGCCGGGATGGTCCAGGGCCATCCTCAGCGTGTTGGTGTACTGGTTGTCGATCAGCAAACGCAATCGACTCGAGAACCAGGCCGTGAGATGATTGTGGAAGAGGATGAAGGCGAGCAACAGTGCGGCCACGACGATGGCCTGCAACGGACTTACGGAGCCACCGAAGGAGAACATGGCGACAAAGGCTACTACGGAAACGATGCCGATAACGGCCAGGCTGCCGCGCGACGACAGGTGCGCCGGCAGTATGAAGAGGGATTCCACGAGGGACAGCAGTAACACGGCAATGACGATCACGGGAATCACACCCATGAACTTTCCCATCATGCCGTCCACAAAGAACAGTGGCGTGAAGGCGGCGATGGTTGTCAGAACCGAAAACATCACCGGGGTGCCCACCTCGAGCGTGCCATCGATGGCGGCGCGGTGCAAGGTTTTCCCTTTCTCCCGATGAGCGTAGATGTTCTCGCCGACGATGATGGCATCGTCGACGACCATGCCCAGCGCGATGATGAAGGCGAACAGCGACAGCATGTTGATGGAGGCGTCAAAGGGCTGCATCAACACGAAGCTGCCGAGGAAGGAGATGGGAATCCCCATCATCACCCAGAAGGCCAGGCGCAGATCGAGGAACAGGCTCAGACAGATGAACACGAGGATGATTCCCAGTCGTGCATTGCGCAGCAGCAGGTCGATACGGCTGTTGAGGATGCGCGTGTCATCGCGCGAGTAGCCGATCTCGATGCCTGCGGGCAGGCTGCCCCGCAGTTTGGTGTCGCTGATGTATTCATGCACGGTCTCGGCAACCTGCAGGGCGCTCTGCTCACCGATCCGATAGACCTGCACCACGGCAGCTGGCTTGCCATTAAAACGGCTGATCAGGTCCGTGTCCTCAAAGCCATCGATGACCTGAGCGATGTCGCCGAGGCGCAGTTGGCTGCCATCGGCCTGCGTGAGAACGACGACGTCCTCGTACTCGAGTCCGGAGTACTTCAGGCCCTGCGTGCGGATCAGCACTTCGCCGGCTTCGTTCTTGACACTGCCTCCCGGCAGGTCCGCACTCGTGCGCCGCACAGCCTCCGTCACCTGCGCCAGCGACAGACCATGTTCGCGTAACGCGTGTTCGGAGACCTCGATGGAGATCTCGTCGGGCCGCACAGCGGTCAGTTCCACCTGCGAGATGCCGGGCCGTCCGCGCAGGTCGTCTCGCACACGCTCGGCGGCGACCTTCAGCGCCTTCTCCGAGACGTCACCGTAGAGCACAACATCAATCACCCGGTTGCGCCGCAGCATTTCACTGATGACGGGCTCTTCGGTCTCTGCCGGCAACGTCTCTATGCGGTCGACCTCGTTCTTCACATCCTCCAGGACCTGTTCGACATCGGCGCCCAGTTCCAGTTCGAGCTGGATGGAGGCTATGCCTTCCGCGGCTGTCGAGGTGATGCGGTCGATGCCCTCGATGCCAATGAGGCGCTCCTCGATGCGACTGACAACACCCGACTCGACCTCGGCGGGACTGGCGCCGAGATAGGGGACCTGCACCTGGATCACATCCAGGGAGAATTCGGGGAAGGTTTCCTTCTTGGTGCCCACCAGTGCCAGCAAGCCGCTGAGGACGAGAAGTCCCATGAGCAGGTTGGAGGCGACATGATTGCGCGACATCCAGGTGACAGGCGCTTTCATTGCTGCGACTCCTCGCCTTGCACACGAACCTTCATACCATCTGTTGCGCCGCTGAGTTGTGAGATGATGACATACTCCTTGTCCGTCATGGCCAGTCGCACCAGGACCTCTTCGTCCCGCACTCTGACGACGTCCGCCTGCCGCATTCGCAGCGTCCCTGCATCATCAGCGACCCAGACGACGTTGCCCTCGCGCAACGCAGCACGGGGCAGTACCCGCACATCGTCGACGGTTGAGCCAAAGATCTCGACATCGACAAACATGCCGACGAGAAGGGGGGTATCGCTGCCCACTCGGTTGGCATAGGGTGCGTCGACTTCGACGACGAGGCGCAGCATGCGGCTGCGGGCATCCAGTTCGGCTGCCGCCCGGGAGACCGAACCTTCCCAGGTGTGGGTACGGCCGGCATAGTCGGTATGGATCCGGGCGCGTGGTGCCGTCGTCAGAGGCGCCGCCGCCTGCCGGCTTTCCAGGCCCTGCGCCGGGGGCGTGACAGGGGCCATCCTCTGTGCTGTCGACAGACTCGCCGTGGGCATGTCGGGCAATTGTTGGGGGATCGTCAGCCAGGCCATATCCTCGTTGGCTACGGCAACGACGATCTCCGCCCGTTCGATGCCGTAGATGCGGCACACGGATTGATTGGCCATGACAAACTGGCCTGCATCAACCGACGTCTGGCGTACGCGGCCGTTGAAGGGAGCGCGGATCTCTGTCCGCTCCCGCCGCAGGCGCGCCTCGGCGAGGCCTGCCTCCGCCCCCAGCAGATCCGCTTGTGCCGCCCGTACCTGAGGCAGGCGCAGCACCAGCTCCGATGGTTGTGACCCCAGGTCCCGGTACTGGCGCACCATGTCCCACTCCTGACGGGCAATGGTGGCTTCCTCCTGGGCCAGTTCGAGCTGGTAGCTGGCACGCGCGACGGACGCTTCGGCACGGGTGAGGGCGAGATCGTAGTCGCGTGGATCGATTCGCAGCAGCACATCACCACGGGCAAAGAAGCCACCCGCCTCCAGCTGTGGCGCCGTCCAGATGATGATGCCCGAAACCTGCGGCACCAGATCGATCTCGTCGGTTGGCTGCACCGAGCCCTGTCCCTCGACGATGACCTGCAGACTCTGGGTGGGGGCAGCGATCGCATCAACAAGGGGACCCCGATCCGGCAGGATGCGGCGCTCCGGGGCCTTGCGTGTGGCGACGAGCCCCATGAAGGCGCCGGCGGCGACGACGAGGATGATGAGGGGCAGGAATTTCAGCAGTTGCTTGCTCAAGGGGTGTCTCCCGTGACGCCAATGGAGGTCGCATCCTGGGCGAAGGCTCCACCAAGGGCCAGATGCAGGTTGATTCGTGTATCGAGGCGCTGTCGCTGCACGCTGATGAGTCGACTCTCGGCGTCGAAGGCGGATCGTTGTGATGTCAGCAGGGTCAGCAGATCCGTCAGCCCCTTGGCGTAGCGCTGCTCGGCGAGCAAGCGGGCATCGGTCGATTGGCGCGATGCGGCTGTGAGGGCCAGCTCCTGATCTGCGAGTATACCCTCCGCAGCCAGTCCACTTTCGACTTCGGCGAAGGCGCGCAGTGCTGCCTGTGCATAGTTGAGCAGGGCGCGATCGGCACCGGCTTCGGCCAGATCGACGCCGGCGCGCAGTCGCCCCCCCTGGAACAGGGGCTGAGAGATGTTGCCAACGAGGCTCCAGACACTGAAATCACCGTCGAGCAGATCAGCCAGGGCACTGCTGGAGCGCCCCCCGGAGGCGGTCAGGCTGATCCGGGGATACAGCGCCCGATGCGACTCCTGCACGCGCGCATCACTGGCAGCCAGACGCCGCTCGGCAGCGGCCAGGTCCGGACGCCGGCGGATGAGATCTGCCGGAAGCCCTGCCGGGATCGAGCCCTGCAGCAGCGGCAGCTGTGCCGCCGATTCGAGCTCGCCGGCGGGATAGCGGCCGACGAGGATCTCGAGTTGACGCGTGGCGCCATCGAGTTGCAGACGTCGTTGATACAGGCTGGACTCGGCGCTCGACAGGCTCGCCTGTGACAGCAGCAGATCCAGAGTGGGGCGCAGACCATGCTCGTAGCGCGACTGTATCTGCTGGTTTGATATGGCATAGCTCTCGACGGTGGACTGGGCCAGGCCGACCTGGCGGCGCGCCTCGACGCAGGCGAAGTAGGCGCGCAGGGTCTGGGCTGCCAACGACAACTGAGCCCCCCGCCAATCGGCCTGTGCCGCCTGCAGATCTCCGAGGGCAGCCGACTGAGAGGCCCGCAGCCGACCCCAGAGGTCCAGCTCCCAGGTGACGGCAGCGGTACCGGTCCAGGCCGTCGATGTGGTGGACGGAACCGGCCCCCCGGCGCTGGGGAAACCGATATTGCTGCGCTTGGCGCGCGTGCCCGATCCGGTTGCGGCAACCTGCGGCCTTTGGCTGGCGCCGGCGATCGTCGCCTGGGCCTGAGCGGCGGCAACATTCGTCGCCGCGATCTGCACAGACTGATTGTTGCGCAATGCTTCGCGCACGAGTTCGATGGCCAGAGAGTCGTCAAAGGCCAGCAGCCAGTCACCTTCCACCGAGGCGCTGTCGGCGGCTACGACCCACGCAGAGGGCGCCACGATTGGTGTGGACCTGAGACGCGGTGCCGAGGCACAGGACCACAGGGTCAGGGACAAGAACAGGGGCAATATTCGTTTGCAGCCATTCATGGATTGACCATACTCGCTTTCTGTGGCGCAGGCCGCGTATGCGGGGCGCGGAAGCCGGCGGCGGCGAAGGTCGTCAGGTGCTGTAGAACCCCTTCACCATCATCAGGGTCACAGGCGCCGGCCGACATGAGCCGGATCAACTCACCGGCAGCATGAGCATGAGCCAGACTGCCAATGAGGAAGTGCAGACGCCAGAGAAGCTCCGGACGGGGCAACTGGGGCAGGGCCTGTGAGAGAACCTCGAGAAAGCGCTGTGCTGTCGGGCGGAACTGGCTCAAGACGACAGCCTTGATTGATCCAGGGTCGGAGAACACCCGTCCAAGCAACTGCAGGAAATGCCCTGCCTCCAGCCCATCTGCCGTCCCCCGAAGCCTCAGCGTTGGCAGCAGGAAAGCACGGAGGATGTCCTCCAGATCTGGCGGGGCGGGGGCGGCGGCGCGGATCGCTTGATCCAGACGGGTGATACGTTCCTGGTTCAGCGGCTCGATGCGGCGGCTGAAAACGGCGGCGATCAGGCCTTCCTTGGACTGGAAGTGGTAGTTGACGGCTGCCAGGTTGGCATCGGCGGCGGACGTGATCGTACGCAGGGAAGTGCCATCGAAGCCATTTTCGGCAAAAAGCCTCTCTGCAGCATCGAGCAATCGAGCCCGCGTCTGTTCCTTGCTCATCAGTGAAATCTCGGCAGGAGGATAAAACGAACGTTTGAATCAAACATACGTTTAATGTACGCGCCGTCACGTCGACCGCAACCGCAGAAGAAGCATGCGGTATTGGTTGTTCAGGTTGACAGCCTCCATGGACCCGATATCTTTCCGGCCTCAAGAACATGTCGGGCCCGTGAGAGAACCTGAGAGGGAGCTGAGGCGTTGAAGGACTTCGAATACACTGCCCCTGCAACACTGCGAGATGCAGTAAAGCTGCTGGCGGAGAAGGGTGAGAACGCGCGGGTCCTGGCAGGAGGCACCGACCTGATCGTGCAAATGCGCGGTCGGCGCTACCAGCCAGAGCGCGTCGTTGATATCAAGAAGATTCCAGAGGTCAATGAGTTGACCTTCAGCCCACGCAAGGGACTGCGCATCGGTGCCGCTGTCCCCTGTCACATCATCTATCACAACTCTGATGTCATCGAGCGCTATCCCGGGATCGTTGATGCTGCCATGATCATCGGCGGCATCCAGATTCAGGGACGGGCAACCCTGGGTGGCAATCTGTGCAACGCCTCTCCCAGCGCCGATTCGATCCCGGCCTTGATCGCCTATGGCGCGATCGCCGAGATCCAGGGACCACAGGGCAAGCGCAAGATTCCTGTGGAGGAGTTCTGTGTGTCGCCGGGGCGTAACGCATTACAACCGGGAGAGATGCTCGTTTGCATTCAGATCCCGCAGAGCAAGAGCAATACAGGTGCCCACTATCTGCGTTTCATCCCACGCAATGAGATGGACATCGCCGTTGTTGGTGTGGGTGCCTGTGTCGAGCTCGCGGGTCGGGGCAAGGCGCAGACCTTCAAGCGGGTGCGCATCGCTCTTGCCGCCGTGGGACCCACGCCGATTTTCGCCAGCGCCGCCGGCGCCTCCCTCGAAGGGCAGTCGGTAAGTGAGGAGAGCATTCTCGCCGCCGCCGAGGCGGCCAAAAGCGTGGCGAAGCCGATCTCTGATATGCGTGGCCCTGCCGAGTACCGCACCCACCTGGTGGGTGTGCTGACGAAGCGGGCCCTGATTGGTGCCGTGAAGCGCGCCCGCGGGGAGCACGTCCCCAATGCCGTGCAGGAACACGAAAGCGCCCACCCCGTTTACACGTTGTCGTAAGGACGAGATTCCGACATGAGCAAGATTCACATTTCATGCACGATCAACGGGGAGCCCCAGGAGTTCCTTTGCGAGGCCCGGCAGAGTCTGTTGGAGGTGCTGCGCGAAGATCTCGGTTTCACCGGTACCAAGGAAGGCTGTAACGATGGCAACTGCGGCGCCTGCTCGATCACACTCGATGGTGTGCTGGTCGACTCCTGCCTGGTGTTGGCCGTCGAGGCCGAAGGCAAGCAGATCGTCACGGTCGAGGGTGTCGCTGGTCCCGACGGTCTGCACCCCCTGCAGCAGAAGTTTCTCGAGCATGCCGGTCTGCAATGTGGCATCTGTACACCTGGATTTCTGGTGGCCAGCAAGGCCCTGCTCGAAGCAAATCCGAACCCGACCGAACACGAAGTACGCCACTGGCTGGCTGGCAACCTGTGCCGCTGCACCGGCTACGACAAGATCGTTCGTGCCGTGTTGGATGCCGCCGGCCAGGAGAACTGAGTCTCCACAAGAGTCTCAACGGCTACAGCTGCAACCCTGATAGGCTTAACGGTGACAGGCGCCGGACCCAACCGGGTTCGGCGCTTTTTTGTTCAGGTTCCTGTACGGAGAGGTCTGCTACCATGACAGTGTCAGGCAACGGTCAGATTCGCCACGGCAGCGATCGCACCTGCAAGGTTCCGGGTTCTCCGCCGATCCTCCTGGCCGTCCCGTTGGCCTGCTGACCGTGGCCCTGGTCTGGGTACCTGCGCCCTGGCGCGAGAAACTGACAGCAGGAGTTGTACAGGTAGAAGTGGCGGGCGCCACGGTACGACAGGTCATCGACGCCCTGGAAGCGCAGTATCCGGGCTTTCGCCAACGCATCATAGATCCCGGAAACGACCGGATTCGTGCTGATATGGCCGTCTCCGTCGATGGCGAGATCTCCCCCGAGGGGTTGCGGCGCAAGGTGGAGGAGGCGAGCGAGGTGCATTTTCTTCCTGCCATGAGCGGGGGGTAAGGCCGTGATTCCATTCGACGATTCTGCCCACGAGCGTTTTCAGGCACAGGGGTATCTGCGTCTGGGCAAGGTGGCTTCAGCGGCCCAACTGGCTGGTCTGCAGCAGCGCATCGATGCCATCATGTTGGGGCATGTGCGCTATGCGAACATGCGCTTGCAGCTGTTCGAGGAGGCGACGGGGCAGTTGCGGCGAACCATGGGGTGCCAAGTCCCGACGCTGTCCTACCGGCGGATCGATGATCTCGAACAGGATCCGCTGTTCCTGGCGTACATGCAGCATCCCGTTTTTGCCGGGATCGCGCATCGCTGTGTAGGTGATCATGTCTCGGTGTTTCGTTCCATGTTCATGAACAAGCCCGCCCGATGGCACCAGGAGTTGCCCTGGCATCAGGATGTGGGCAGTGGCTGGGGCATCGACACCGATCCGATCACCACGGTGTGGACGGCACTCGACGAGGCGACAACGGCCAACGGCTGCATGCAGATTGTGCCGGGCAGTCATCTGCACGGCGTCCTCAACGAGCGTCATTTTCTTGCCGAGGACGAACAGGGGATCTACGCCCGCCCGGAGTATGTCATCGATCTGCCGGCGTCGGCAGGGGAGGCGATTCTGTTGCACAATCTGCTGTTGCACAGGTCCGGTACGAACCCCACCGCCGCACCTCGCCGCGCCTTCAGTGCAACGTACATGAGTGCCGCCACCTGCACGCGGGACACAGGGCAGTCCTTCCCCATCCTCTTCGGCCCTGGTGCACTCGATCCAGCAACCGTCGAGGGCAAGGCAGCGGACCTTGTGCAAACCTTCTATGGGTGACCAAAAGCGGGGATTGTCTGCAGCCCAGGTGGCCTGGTTCCAGCAGGAGGGATACCTGGTGGATGAGGTCCTCTTCGGTGCCGACGAAGTCGAGGCATTCGGCGCCGCCTACTGCACGTGTCTGCGCGAACTCGAGGCGGCAGGCAAGCTCGCCAGCATCCGTGACGGCCAGCTGCCTGACGGCACATCGACCCAGGTGTTCCAGATCCGGGCGGCGCATCTGCAACACCCGCTGTTTTCCCGTCTCGTCCGTGATGCGCGTATTCTCGATCGCGTCGAGTCTCTCGTCGGGTCGAACCTCAAAGTGATTCTGTGTCAGGGCCTGTACAAGCCGCCGCATACGGGCGGCGAGGTCCACTGGCATCAGGACGACTACTACTTCCGTGTCAGTGGCGAGCGGCCGGTAGTTTCCTGCTGGCTGCCTGTCGACGCGGTGACCGTGGACAACGGTTGCATGTGGGTGTTGCCTCGACAACACGACCGCCTGCGCGAGCACGAAGCGCTTGGATCGGGTTACGCCATGACCGGCGTGGATGCGACTCTGGCAATCCCTCTGGAACTCGCTGGCGGCCAGGTGATGTTCCATCATGGTGCCATGCCGCACCGTACGCTGGCCAATACCACCACCCTTGGACGTCGGGCCCTGGCGATTCATTTCATGGATGCCAACGCCCGGCCCCTCGGGGGCAGCCGCGAGTCCGAGCCGGCAGAGAACATGCCCGTCGTCCGTGGGGTGCAATACGCTAGTTGAGGCTGCCGCCTCTGGCGAAGCGTCGGCTGCCGGGCGGCAGGACCTGCTCTCGAGCTTTATTGGAGATGCTGCGGCCAGGCTCAGCCAGAGCCCACATGGCCCGTGTGTACGAGCACTACTCCTCCATGCCGCAAACTGCTGCGCTCGTCCGCGGGCGCGTCAGCGTGTTCCCGTGGAACCGAAACCACCTGTGCCGCGGTCGGACGAGCCCAACTGGGTCGCCTCTTCCCACCGGGCCTGCGTCACCGGAGCGAACACGAGCTGGGCGATGCGATCCCCGGGCTCGATGTGCTGCTCCTCGGTGGACAGATTGATGAGAATGACACCCACATCGCCGCGGTAGTCGGCGTCGATCGTTCCCGGCGCATTGAGTACCGTCACCCCGCACTTGAGGGCAAGGCCACTGCGCGGCCGCACCTGGCCCTCATACCCCGTGGGGATCTCGAGGCGCAGGCCCGTGGGAATCAAAGCCCGGGCCCCCGGCGCCAGCGTCACCGACGCGTCGAGGTGAGCGCGCAGGTCGAGTCCGGCGCTGGCGAGTGTCTCATACGCGGGCAGTTCATTGGTGGTATCGCGCACGACGCGCACGACCAGTGCAGTCACAACGCCTCAGACACGACCGGTGAACTCGCTGCGCCAGCGATCGGCCAGAGCTCTGACGTAGACGGCGCCGAGCACATACACCGTGCAGCTGAAGAAGCTCAATACACCGGCGATGAAGACCATCAGCAGCCGCCGGGGACGGGATGGTTTTTCCGGCGCCTGGGCCTTGTCGAGCAGTTGCACCGTGGAGGTGTTGTTGTCCTTCTCGATCAGGGCCTCCGCCTTCTGCTCGAGAAGCATCTTCATCAACGCCGCCTGTACGAGCACGTCCTTCTCGATGTTCTGATAGTTGTGCGCCACCTCCGGGATCCGCCGCAGTGGCAGAAACAGGTTCTCCTCGAGAAACAGTCCTTCCAACAGAGCCTGGCCCGTCGCGGAGCGTGCGGGCAGGTCTACATCGGAGCCGTCGCGGATGAAGACGAGCGCCTCCTGGCGCATCAACAGTTCCTTCTCGAGGCGCTTGACCTCCGGGTGTCCCGGGGAGAAGCCGGAGAGCAGCAGACTGCGGCGCTTGATGACAAGCTCCATGGCGGCGCTCTGCATCTCCGAGGCGGCGCGAATGGTGGCGCGTGCCTGGTCCTCGATGGAGATCGCGTTGTGCTCCTCCTGGAAGGTCTGCAGGCGGGCCAGTTCGTCATCCAGCTTCAGGTTTTCCTGGGCCTCGAGCTTGGAGATGAAGCCGAAACGTGCACCTGCCGTCTCCTGTGACAAGCGGATGTTCGTGGTATCGAGGAACAACACGTACTGATTGGCCATGTCCGCCGCCAGCTGCGGGTCGCGGGCCAGGACCGAGATCATGATCGTGCCCTGCTCGCTCTTGCCGATCTCGGTGCGTTTCTCGAGGGCGTCGATGGCGTCTTCGATGCTGTCCGTATCGTACTTCGCCCGCAGATCGAAGTGTTCGACCATCTGCCGGCGCAGTGTTGGACTCTGTAGAATGGCGATGAAAATGTCGGCAGGGGTGCCCTTCTCTCCCAGGCGCAGGGAGGGGATCGGCAGATCGGACAACAGATCAGCAAAACCGAAGCCCTGCTTCTGCTCCTTTGGCGGCAGCAGCTGGACAACAGCCTCGTACTCTTCCTCGAGGGTGAAGCTGAGGGCGGCAGCGGCGAGGCAGACGACGATGGTGCCGCCGAGTATGAAGCGCCGGCCCGCGATCAGCGCCGCGAGCAGGTCGAGAACGTCAATACGAGTGCGGTCGGTGTCAGTTCGATTCATGATCAGATCGCACGAACGAGGAGAATGAGGGTGAGGGCTTCAGCCGTGGAGCGCATGGTCCCCTGCACGAGGGCCCACCAGTCGCGGTAGGCCTTTTCCGGGACCCAGATCTCGTCGCCCGGTTCCACAATCAGGTTGCGATCGAACTTCTCGCGTTGACCGGTACGGGCTCGGATCAACCGCGTACCGGATTTGTCGGCGTCAAAACTGAAGCCGCCCGCCTGCTCCAGATAGTAACCGGCGCGCCGACCATCTTCGAAATCCGTCAGGCCCGGTTTGAGGAATTGACCGCTCATGCTGACGGTAAGCCGCTTCTCCGGCACAAAGACCACGTCGCCACCTTCGAGGAGGATATCCTGGGACTCGTCCCCTTCGTTGAAGAGTTTCTCGAAGTCGATGGCAAGGCGACCCCGTTCTTCGCGTTCCTTGGATTTGAGATAGGCGCGTTCTTCCGGTGTCAGGTCGGCGAGTCCACCCGCTTGAACGGCTGACTGCAGGCGCGCCAGTTCCGGATCTTTGATGGCACGATGCTTGGTGCGGATGACGCGAGCTTCGACAAGGTTGGCATTGTCGTTGAAGCCGCCCGCCTGGCGCACAAAATCGGTGAGCCGGGTCTTGCCCCGCGAGATGCGGTAGCGGCCCGTGTAGTTCAGTTCTCCGTGGGCAAAGACCGTCGGCGTCTGGCGCCAGTCGGAGCGTGTGCGCACGAACAGCATGTCACCTGACAGCAGGGGGATGTTGCTGATGTCGGAGATCGTCGCCGTCACCACCCCGGTCTCCTGCTGGATCAGCGGAATGACCACGGTCGAGTCCGTGTCCTGCACGAAGCGCCAGATTTCCACATGTGCCAGCGTCGCGTCGCCGGCGACGCCCCGAGCCAGACGAATCAGATCGTCGATGGTATCACCCGGGCGGTACTCCTGGTCACCCTCTTTATTCACAGCACCGTAGACGAACATCTGTTGCTTGCGGAAGTCCACGTGCACGACATCGCCCATACTCACATAGGGGTTGTTGCGGATGTCACCCGTGGCGGCGAACATGGCCAGATCGATTTCTGCCATCGTGCCGTCGACGTGATGGACCACGACGGAACGTCGTGCTGTGGGCTGGCTGGTC
>ERZ890510.443-NODE-443-length-32579-cov-6.803868_pt1 | contig 32579 bp, 33 predicted proteins | sample MGYA00521265_ERZ890510 | MGnify/ENA primary metagenome ERZ890510 (study PRJEB32303, sample SAMEA104408624) | aquatic metagenome | biome: Brackish water; feature: Chemocline; material: water | place: Baltic Sea | collected 2014-10-26T21:54:00 | depth 110 m ... | reverse complement strand
ACGGTCGGCGGCGTGCCGGTGGCACTGGCCTACTGCACGCTGTGCGGTTCGGGCGTGCTCTACGAGACCGCTGCCGCGGGGCGCGATGCGCCGTTCGAGTTCGGCTCGTCGGGACTGCTCTATCGGTCGAACAAGCTGATGTACGACCGGCAGACACATTCGCTGTGGAACCACTTCACGGCCCGGCCGGTGATCGGGCCGCTGGTGGATTCAGGCATCGTGCTCAAGACGCGGCCACTGGCGGTGGCGCGGTGGTCGGACTGGAAGCAGCGCCATCCCGCGACGCGTGTGCTGGCGCTCGACACCGGCCACCAGCGCGACTACGCGCCGGGCCGACCCTACGGCAACTATTTCGGCAGTCCCGGCCTGATGTTTCCGAGCCGGACGGCGGACGCGCGGCTCAGGCCCAAGGACATCGTCTTCGTCGTGCGGGCCACCGAAGGCCTGCGCGCCTGGCCGGTCAAGGCGTTCGGCAAGGGCCGCGTCCTCAACGATGCGATCGGCGCGCGCGCCATCGTCGTGATCGGCGACGGCCGCGGCGAGACGGCGCGGGCCTATGACCGCGGCGCCGTCCGTTTCACTTCCCGCCTCGACGGCAGCGCCGCCGCCCCCGACGCGTTGTTCGACGACACCGGCCGGCGCTGGCGGGCCGACGAGGACGCGCTGACCGCCGACGACGGCCGGCGATTGGCGCGCCTGCCGGCGCACAACGCCTACTGGTTCGCGTTCGCGAGCTTCATCGGCGAGGGTGGAACGCTGTTCGAGGAGACGCAATAAGCGTCCCTACTCGCCGAGCTTCCGTTCCCGCCACTCCCACGGCGCCTCGAACGTCCCCTCCCATAACCCACGCCGGCTTTGCCGGGCCTCGTCTTCCTGCGGGGCGTAGTCACGGCCATGCTGGGTGAACGCCAGAGCCCAGCCGGCACGCACCATCTCGGCCCCGAGGTCCATGTCGCCCAGCATACAAACGGCGACCGGCCGGCCATAGCGGTCGTTTGTGCGCGGCACGCAGGTGACCTCGAGCGCCGCGGCGACAGTAACCGAAGAAAGCAGCGTGCGGAGATAGGCCGCCGCCTCGTGCCCGCAGGCATAGCTGCGGCCGTCGCGCTCGCATGCCTGAACGAGTTCCGGCGCGTCGATGCCCCAGAGGCGAATGGTCCGGCCGTCGACCTTGATGGTGTCGCCGTTGACGACACGTCCCGTTGCTGTCGTGGTCGGCAGCCGTCGCTCGACTTCCGTGGAGCTGGACGGTCCGGACAGCATCGCGTTGCCAGCGGGCGCGGTCGCCGCGGCAGGCGGCTCCGCCCGCGGCAACGGCGCCCGCACGTTGGGTACCGGCGCCTTCCCCGAGCCCAGTGAATTTGGCGCCTGGGCCCAGGAGATCGGGGACATCGCAAGTGTGCCCAGCAGGACGAGGAACGCCGCGCGCGCCCTTGGCATCCGCCTACCTTATGCCGGCCGATGCGCCCGGAGGAACGTACGCACGTGACGCACCGCCAGGGGAATTCGTTCCTTGGGATCTTTCCAGGGATAGAGGCTCACCTGCGCGTTGGGCGCGAGCATCGCCGACTCCATGGCGATCGCGTATGGATGCGCCGGAATATCGTCCGGCAGCACGAGGATGGGCGTCCGGCAGGCGCGGACGAAATCGCGCGTCACGGTGAACACGAAGTCGGCGTTGGCGCGATACATCCGGTCCAGAAACGAATCGGCCATCGCCATCGTGATATCGGGTCGGCGGGCGACGAGTACGGGGGCCCAACCGGCCATGTTATTGGTGTAGAAGAGGTCGCGCATTTCGGGGCGCGATCCGCTGGGCTGCGCCAGCACGGCCGCGACGACGCGCCCCGGCGCACGCTTCAGCAGGTTCCAGATGAACGGGCCGCCGATGCAGAAGCCCATCACAAGGAACTTGTCGATGCCGAGATGATCCATCAGACCGATATGGTCATCGGTGTAGGCATCCCACGGCCGGTCGACCTCGAGCGGGCCTGAGGATTGGCCACCGTTGGCATTGCGCAGGTCCATGGTGATGCAGCGGTACTGATCCTTGAATTCGGCCATCGCATCGAACGGCGCGGAAGCGGCGAAGGACGGGATGGTGGCGTTCAATCCGCCGCCGGGAATGATCAGCAGAGGAAAGCCCGACCCTGCCTCTTCGTAATAGATGCGGACGGGGCCTTTTTCGTAGAACGGCATGTCGATTTCTCCCTGACCGGCAGGATGTCACGCGGATGCGGTGGCCTCAACCGGCCACCGCCGGGCTTGCCCGGATCAGGGCGAGACCGGCCGCCCGGCATCGGCCAGCACCTTGCCGCCGAGGCCGATGAAGCAGACGCCGGCCGCCCGCTCGATCCAGTGCCTGGCGTTCTGGAAACGGCGCATCACCGGGCCGGACGACATGAAGACGCTGACGCAGGAGTACCAGGCGAGCGACGACGCAGTCACCAGGGCGATCATCACGCCCATCAACCAAAGCGGTGTCGACGCCGTGACGGCGGTCGCAAAGACGCTGGCGAACAGAACGATGGCCTTGGGATTGGTGAGGGTCACGAGAAAGCCGAACAGGATCGCGCGATGCCGCGAAGGTGGGTTCGCGCGGTCGAATTCGATCGTTCCCGGCCTGGCCCGGAGCAGCCTGATGCCGAGGAAGACCAGATAGCCACCGCCCAGAAGGCGCACGGCCCAGGTCAGCCATTGGTATTTCACCAGGATGGCCGACAGGCCGAGCAGGCTGAGCGTGGCATAGAGGCAAAGCCCCATCGACACGCCGAGCGTGGTGAGAAGACCGGCGCGCGTGCCATGGGTCATGGAGGCGCGAACGACGGCCACGAAATCCGGCCCCGGCAGGATGAGTGCCGGAATGAAGATCGCGAAAACGCCGATCAGAACGAATGCGTATTCCATCGAAACTAAACCCCTCCTCTGTCGATCGACGACTGTCGGGCCATGGTCGCCGACGTCGCTACCGCTCGCTGAGCGGCGGGAAGTGCCACTTGCCGTCGCGGATCGGCAGGAAGCGGCCGTTGTCGTCGCCGACCTCCTCGGCGATGCGTCGGTTGGTCTCCTGGTTCAAGGCCAGGATGAGATCGCCGTTGCGCTTGCGGTCGAGGGCGAGATTGATCACTTCCTCGGGATCGTTGCGACGATCGTAGACCTCGACGTCGTTCATCGCGAACAGCTCCTCCAGCGACCGCGGCGTGTTGAAGTGGACCGGGGAGAAGTAGCGCGAGAAGCGGTAGCGGCCATCCCAGATGCTGCGGATCGCGGTCCTGTTGCCGAAGTCGGGCGGATGCTTCGCCAGTTCGGCCAGCTGCTTCTCCGGCGGCTTGGCGCGATAGCTCCGGGTGTCGATGGTCATCGCCGCCCATTTCGTGCCCTGGTAGGACAGCATGTCGAAATTGTAGAGCGACGCGGGGCGGACCGACTGCGCGCCGGCCTCGGCCGGCTTGCCGAGCCAGGCCGAGAAGTCGCGGCCCACCAGGCCTTCGGCGGCCCGCGCCCGGGCAGCCGCGTCCCGGCCCGTCAGGCCGATGATCGTCGGCACGAGGTCGAGCTGCGAAGTGATGGCCTCGCATTCCTTGCCGCCCTCGAACGCCGGATGATGGATCATCAAGGGAAGGTGGTTCTGCGGCCAGTAGGCGGTGGTGCCCTTGCCGCGCATCTGGTGATGACCGCCCAGTTCGCCGTGATCGGCCGAGAAGATCACGATGGTGTTCTTGTCCATGCCGTTGTTGCGCAAGGCTTCGAGCAGCCCCTCGACCTTGCGGTCGCAGTCGCGGATGGCGTTGAAGTAATAGTCGCGCAAGGCGCGCCAGCGGCGATCCTCGTCCGGCCACTGGCCCACCATCAGGTCCAGCACCTGCTGGTAAAGCTTCTGGCCGACGGGCCGGCCCGGCGCGTCGAACGGCTGGTGGCGGCTGGCCGGCAGGGGATGGTCGTCCCAGGTCGCGCGATAAATCTCATCGTCGGGCGCCCGCGCGATCGGTATCACGGGACCCTTGCCCTGGATGTTTTCCGACGGCAGGTCGGAATCGAAATACATCACGTCGTGCGGATTGACGAAGTTCACCGCGAGGTACCAGGGCTGGCCCTTGGTCCGCAGCGTCTCGGCCTCCGTTCGCAACCAGGTGATGGCCGAGGCCAGCGTGGTGTCGTCGTAGCTGTAACCGCCCAGCGTGCCATCGATCAGGTCGCCGACCCCGAAGAAATCCTTGAAGCCGTAGGTCGCGATCGTGTCGCGATACGCCCGCAACGGCGCATCGATGGCCTTGTCCGTCAGGTCGAGATTGGCGGACAGGTGCCACTTGCCCTGATAGGCGGCGTGGTAGCCGAGTTCGGTCAGGCGATGGCCGACGGTCTTGATGCCGGTCGCGAGGTCGCGCTGCCAGATGTAGTTCAGATTGTCGGCGATGCCCGTGTGCTGGATGTGCTGGCCGGTATAGATCACCGACCGCGCCGACGAACACACGCAGGATGCGGCCTGATGATTGAGGAAGATGATGGCCTTCTTTTTGATGGCCTCGCGGGCCGGCACCGGAAACGGCCATTTCGGAAAGAAATGCTCCTGATCGACCAGCACGAACAGGATGTTGTAGCCCGACGGCATGGCACCGGCGGCAGTCGGCGCTGCGCCGGACACGGTTCCGGACTGGGCGTTGGCCGACAGGCCGCCAAGCACGGTCGTGCCAAGCAGCGCCGCCCCCGAGGCCATCGCCGTGCGACGGGAGGTATTGGGCGGCGGGTCGGGAAACAGCGGCGTGGGCGGCTTCCTCACTTCGCCGCCACCACCTCGACCTCGACCAGCATGGCGGGATCGGCGAGGCCCTGTACGACCAGCAGGGTCGAGGCGGGATAGGGCGCGTTCTTGATGAACCTGTCGCGCACCGTGCGGTAGGGACCCACGAAGCGGCTGTCGGTCAGGAAGACCGTGACCTTGACGATGTTCCTGTAGCTCATGCCGCCGGCCTTCAGCACCTGGGCAATGTTCTTCCAGACCTGGGCCGCCTGCTTCTCGAAAGTGGGCTGCAGTTTGCCGCGCCCATCGACGCCGACCTGTCCCGAGACATAGAGCATTCGCGCGCCTTCCGGCACTTCGGCGCCGAGGCTGTACTTGCCGGCGAACGACACGGTCTTCGGATTGTGGAACTTGATCGCCATGACGCTTCCTCCCATGTAAGGAAGCGCACGGTTTCAGGTCGGAGAGCATGACGTCAAGCATCAAGAACGTGCACATCGTGGGCGGCGGCCTCGCCGGCAGCGAGGCCGCGTGGCAACTCGCCGAGTCCGGCGTGCCCGTGGTGCTGCACGAGATGCGGCCGGTGCGCGGTACCGAGGCACATCTCACGGACAATCTCGCCGAACTCGTGTGCTCCAATTCGTTCCGCTCCGACGATGCCGCCAACAATGCGGTCGGCCTGCTGCACGAGGAGATGCGCCGCGCCGGGTCGCTGATCATGCGCGCGGCCGACGCGCACAAGCTGCCGGCCGGCGGTGCGCTGGCGGTCGATCGCCACGGCTTCTCCGCCGCCGTTCAGAAAGCGCTGCTTGCCCATTCGCTGGTCACACTGGAGCGCGCCGAAGTTGCGGGCCTGCCGCCAGACGACTGGGACAGCGTGATCGTGGCCACCGGCCCGCTGACATCGCCGGCATTGGCTGAAGCCCTGGCCAAGCTCACCGGCGAGGACCAGCTCGCCTTCTTCGATGCCATCGCGCCGATCGTCCATCACGACAGCATCGATCTGTCGATTGCCTGGAAGCAGTCGCGCTACGACAAGGGTGGACCTGGCGGCGACGGCGCCGACTATCTCAACTGCCCGCTCGACAAGACCGAGTACGAGGCCTTCGTCGCGGGACTCTTGTCGGGCGACAAGACCGAGTTCAAGGAGTGGGAACACAACACACCCTACTTCAACGGCTGCCAGCCGATCGAGGTGATCGCGGCGAGCGGCCCGCAGACCCTGCGGTTCGGCCCGATGAAGCCGGTCGGCCTGCGCGATCCGCGCACCGGCACGCGGCCGTGGGCGGTCGTACAGCTCCGCCAGGACAATGCGCTGGGCACGCTGTGGAACATCGTGGGCTTCCAGACCAAGCTGAAGCATGCCGAGCAGGTCCGCCTGTTCCGCACAATTCCCGGTCTGCAGAGTGCCGAGTTCGCGCGTCTCGGTGGCCTGCATCGCAATACCTTTCTCAACAGCCCGCGCCTGCTCGATGCCACGCTGCGGCTGAAGGCGATGCTGCGGTTGCGCTTCGCCGGCCAGATCACCGGCTGCGAGGGCTATGTCGAGAGTGCTGCCATCGGCCTGATGACCGGGCGTTTTGCGGCGGCCGAGAGACAAGGCCGCGCGCTGACCGCGCCCCCGCCGACCACCGCGATGGGCGCCCTGCTCGGCCACATCACCGGCGGTGCCGACGCCACCACCTTCCAGCCGATGAACGTCAACTTCGGCCTGTTCCCGCCCATGGAGGGCGCCTTCAGGGGCAAGGAACGCAAGCAGGCGATGAGCGCGCGGGCGCTGCGCGATTTCGATCGATGGCTGTCGCCGGCACCGCTTGCCGCTGAGTGAGGCAAGCGGCGCAACATTACGAAATATGTCGCAACACCAGGTAACCAATCGTTATTTCACTTGGCCCCACCGCTCCGATCAGATGCCTGCGGCATCATCCGGTGGAGGTTACCTTGCTGAGCACATATGAACTGACCGCGAATACCAATACGGCGCTGCAGGTCGACGTGACGGGCGAAATCCTCCGTCTTCTCGCGCCCTACCAGGTCGGCAGCATGACGATCACCCCACAGACCGTGATCTCCAAGGGCCTGGCGATCGACTCGCTCACGATCATGGATGTGATCATGGAGCTGGAAGACCGCTTTGACGTCGCTATCCCGATGAACGTCGTGGCGGAGATCGACACGATCGACCAGTTGGCCGGAACCGTCGTGGCGCTCGCCGCCCGGCGTTGATGCTGCCATGAGATAAGTTCGCGAGCGCACCGCGGGCTGCGTGCTAACAAGTCTGCAATGACCCCCGCAGAACGCCGGCAGATGATGCTGGCCGAGCCGATCGTGCCCACCATCCTCGCCCTCGCCGCTCCCAACGTGCTGAACGTGGCGATGCAGAGCCTGGTCAGCATTTCCGACGGCTGGTTCGTGGGCCGACTCGGCAGCACCACCGATCTTGCAGCGCTCGCTCTGGTGTTTCCCGCCCAGATGACGCTGGGCATGATGTCGGCCGGTGCCATGGGTGGCGGCATCTCGTCTTCGGTGGCGCGCGCGCTGGGCTCGGGCAACAAGGCGGCGGCGGAAGCGGCGGCGGCCCATGCGCTGGTGATCGCGCTCGGCATGGCTGCCCTGTTCGCGATCATCTTCGTGGGCTTCGGCCGGCTGATCTTCGGCGCGCTGGGCGGCAGCGGCGGCGCACTCGACGGCGCCGAGGCCTTCGCCACCATCCTGTTCCTGGGCTGCGTCGTGCACTGGGTGGCCAATTCCATGGCCTCGGTACTGCGCGGCACCGGCGACATGAAGACTCCGGGCTATGCCCTGGTGGCGAGTGCGGCGCTGCAGATCCCTCTCACCGGCGCGCTGACGCTCGGCTGGTTCGGCCTGCCGGCGCTCGGCATTCGCGGACCGGCGGCGGCCGCGGTCATCTCCTTCGCCTTCGCCGCGGTCTGGATGCTGTCGCGGCTGACCGGCGCCGGGGCCACGCTGCGGCTGCGCTGGCCGGTCGACGGTTTCCGCTGGCGGGCATTCAGCGACATCCTGAAGGTGGGCGCCATCGCCTGCCTCGTGGTCGTGCTGACCAACGGCACGGTGCTGGTCGTCACCGGCCTGATCGGCCGCCAGGGCGACGCCGCCATCGCCGGCTACGGCATCGGCAGCCGGCTGGAATACATGCTGATCCCGATCAGCTTCGGCATCGGCGCCACGCTGACGGCGCTGGTCGGCACCAACATCGGCGCCCGCCAATATGCCCGCGCCCGGCGCATGGCGTGGACCGGGGCGCTGATGGCCGGCGCCGTGGCGACCGCGATCGGCCTCGTTGTGGCGATCTGGCCCGACCTCTGGCTCGGCCTGTTCACCAGCGATCCCGGCGCGCTCGCCTCGGGCCGGCACTACCTCAGCATCGTCGGACCCGTGTACGGCTTCTTCGGCCTCGCCATGGCGCTCTACTTCGCCTCGCAGGGTACCGGCGAGATGTACTGGCCGGTCGGCGCCAACCTCACCCGCATCACCATCGCCGCCGGCGGCAGCCTGCTCGCCCTCGACACTTTCGGCTGGGGTGTCTCGGGCCTCTATGCCTGCGTCGCCGCCGGCATCGTGGTCTTCTCGCTGGTGCTGGCCTTCTCGACCACGCGCCGGGCGTGGACCGGCTGAAGGCCAATTTTCAGACGCCAGTTGTCCAGGATCCGTCTGTCTGAAAATTCACAAATCAGCGGCCGGCCTGAACCGGACGATTCTTTTCAACGACGGCGCGAATCGCGGGCCTGTCTGACAATTCGCGCTGTCCCGGCCACGAAAAAGGCCGCTCCGGGCGAGTAACCGGACGGCCCGCGCTTTACACACGTCGCGGCGATGATATCGGAAATATTGCCTAAATTCTGCTAAAGTGTCAACTTTCTATTCGGTGGACCGACGCTATTTCCAGGGCGTCGGTGGCGGAATGGCGCACCGACCCTCGACATCGACCGTGGTGAAATCGGCCGGGCCCACGATCTCGAGATATTCCATGTCGGGCGAGTAATCGAAGCGATAGTGGCGGATGCCGGGCCGCTGTGGACACAGTCGCCCGCCTTCACCAGCTGGGCGATAACCTGGCCGTTGGTAGCGGCGGCGGCGCCGAGGTCGCGATAGAGGAAGAAATCGCGCTATCCGCCCGATTTGTATTTAGTGTCGCCTTCGGCGATATGCGAGAAGGCAGTGGCGATCACAGCCGCCGTGGCGGCACTTTGGGGCTTGGCAAGGGTGTCGACAGTCATGGCAACCTCCTGCAGAGATGCCATTGGCCGTGCAAATTTTGTGCCGCGAAAACGGGGCAGGCAGTGAAGAAGATCCTCATCATCGGCATCGGCGCCGGCGACCCGGACTACATTACCGCGCAGGGCATAAAAGCCCTGAACCAGGTCGACGTGTTCTTCCTGATGGACAAGGGCCGCATCAAGGGAAAGCTGCGGGACGTGCGCGAGGAGATCTGCCGCCGCCATATCGTGCCCGGCCGCCCGCACCGCTTCGTCGAGGCACCCAGCCCGCCGCGTGACCTCAAGCCCGCCGACTATCGCGCCTCGGTCGACGAGTTGAACGAAGCCAAGCAGGCGGTGTTCGCGGCGATGATCGCCGACGAAATGAAGGACGGCGAGACCGCCGGCATTCTGGTGTGGGGCGACCCCATGCTCTACGACAGCACCATCCGGAACATCGACGCGCTCATCGCCACCGGCCGGCAGGCGATCGACTACGAGGTGATCCCCGGCATCACCGCGGTGCAGGCGCTGGCTGCCCGCCACAGGATCCCGCTCAACCGCATCGCCGAGCCGGTGCTGCTGACCACCGGGCGCAGGCTGGCCGAGGGATTTCCCGACGGCATCACGAGCGCCGTCGTGCTGCTCGACGGCGAGGACACTTTTGAGCGCTTCGCCGACCCACAGCTCCATGGCGAGATGGAAATCTACTGGGGCGCCTATCTCGGGACGCCCGACGAGATCCTGATTTCGGGCAGGCTGAAAGATGTGGCCTCAGAGATCCACCGCCGCCGCGCCGAAGCGCGGCAGAGGAACGGCTGGATCATGGATACGTATCTGATCCGGAAGGTGAACGATGACTGAGAGGACCGGCGGTTGCGTCTGCGGTGCCGTGCGGTTCAGGACGACCGCCGAGCCGTCGCGCATCACGATTTGTCATTGCACCTGGTGCCAGCGCCGCACCGGCACGGCCTTCGGCACCGAGGTCGTCTTCAACAGCGACGAGGTCGAGATCACCGGGCAGGCCGTCACGCGCTACCGGCATGTTTCCGACGAAACGGGCCGATGGCTCGACCTGGAATTCTGCGCCAGGTGCGGCAGCAACCTCGGCTTCACCCTGGAGGCAGTGCCGGGCGTACGCACCCTGCCGGCCGGTGCATTCGACGACCCCGAATGGATCCGCGCCGACCGCTACAAGATACGGCACGTCTTCCTGCGCTCGAAGCGCGCGTGGTCGGACCTGTCGCCGCTCGTCGAGCAATACGAGGCGCACTTTCGCAAGTGACCCAGGCAGCTCTTCCTCCCCTCCCCCGCCAGGAGGAGAGGAACATGAACCTCACGCCGCCTGTCGCCGGCAGAAGCACGAGGCGCGCACCACCACCTCGGCGCGCGCCGATGCGAGGTCGAGACGCGCCTTGATCAGCGGCGCCTCGACTTTGTCGCCGCGGCGCGTCAGGCACTCATGCAGGCCGTGCAGGCTCCAGACATTTTCCAGGTGCTGGCAGGCGCGGCTCAGCTTGCCGTCGAAGCCGAGGTCGGCGCGGTAGACGGCCTCGGCCTCCGCGGCGTGGCCCTGCTCCAGCAGCAACGCGCCCAGCGCATGGCGGGAGGGCTGCATCCAGCCCCAGGGCTCGTCATAGGGCAGCGCATCCTCGAGCTCGACCGCGCGCCTGAGGTGGCGGAACGCAACGTCGTAATTGGCGCGACGGTATTCGAGCTCACCGCTCAGCATCTGCTCGGCGATGGCAAGCAGGTCGACGATGGTGTTGTTGTGCACACGCCTCGTATCGGGGACCCTGGCCGCCGCCGCGCGAAAAGCCTCGCGCGCCTTCTCGGCTTCGGCGATGTTGCCCAGGGTCGAATGGGCGACGCCCTTGGCGTAAAGCATCATCGCCGTCGTCGAGCAGTAGAGCGCGCGGTCCTTGGGCAGTTCCTGGTCGATGATCTCCTGCCACTTGCCGAACCGCACCAGCACGTGCTGCTTCATCGGGATGTAGCCTTCGATGAAATCGGCCATGGGCGGCGAGGGAATGCGCAGCAGTTCCTCGGGCGTGGTGTCGATGATCTCCTGCGCCGCTTCGAGCGCCGGCGTGTACTGGCCGAGGAACATGGCGCCGTAGATCACGAAATGATGGTTGTGGGTGCGGTAGAGCGCATAGACGTTCATCGCCCCTTCGCGCGCCAGGAACTTGCGGTCGGCTGCAACCGCCTTCTGATTGTAGACGACGACATCGCGGTAGTTGCCGCACAGCACGTCGATGTGGGTCGGCATGTGGATCAGGTGGCCGGCATCGGGCACCAGGTCGCGCAGCTGGTCGCCGGCGCGCAGCGCGCGCTGCGGGAAGGGCGACATCTCCATCAGGTGGACATAGAGATGCAGCAGGCCCGGGTGGGTCCAGGCGTCCGGCATGTCGCGAAAGGCGTTCTCGAGCAGTTCGACCGCCTCGGCGGTGCCGGCATCTTTGGCAACGCCGCCGGTCGTGAGGTCCCACATCTTCCAAGGCGTCTCGACCATGATGGCGTCGACAAAGACGCAGCGGACTTCTAGATCGTCGCTGTACTCGGCGAAGACCTTGCGCATTTCGCCGGTGAAGGCGTGGTCCCAGGCCGTTTGGTCCTCGATCGGATCGCGCTGCGGATAGCGCGCCGGCAGGGCGTTGATCAGCGCCTGCTCGACCGGCATGGCACCGCTCGCGTGCTTGAGTGCGTTTTGCATGGCGTCATAGGCGGCAGCCAGCGCCTGCGCCTTGCCGGCCGGGTCGTAGAGGTGCCAGGGCAGGTTGTAGTTGGGGCCCGCCGCATAGGCGATGCCCCAATGGGCCATGGCGCAGCCGGGATCGGTCTCCAGCGCCTTGCCGAAGCATTTGATGGCTTCCGCGTGATTGAACCCGAACAGCCAGTTGAGGCCGCGGTCGAACCAGAGCTGCGTATCGGGAGACTTGGTCGTGATGGCGCGGATGTAGGCGCCGAGATCGTAGTAAGCCATGTCATCCTCCTCTCGTCGAACGAACAGCGGCGTCCAAGTTCACATGAACCCAAGACGGCTTCAACGGCCCCCACGGCCGTCGCTATGTCGAAGCCGGCCACCACGGACAGATCTTCACCGTTCTCACAGGTAGCGCCGCAGCAGTGGCAGGGCGTGTTGAACACTGTGGCGGCCTTCGGCGATCGCCTCGCGCGCCCGGGTGAACTCCATCAGGCCAATGTTGCCCAGCCGCGGGACAAGCAGCACATGGGGCGGCTCGCCGGCAAGACGGGTGCGGGTGATGTGGTCCTGCATGATATTGAGGGAGTTGGCGAGGACGTCGAGATAGCCCGGCGCCGCCGCCCCGCGAGGCAGCGGGTCGGGCGCGATCTGCGCCACCTGTTCGGGCCGCGCACCCGGCAGTTGGCTCAGAATCCGCCTGAAGAGTTCGCTCGAAACGCGCGACGGAGCGCTCACTGCGGGCAGGCTCTGGGTCTTGTCGACGCGCCGCCCCACCAGATCGCCGTTGAGGTTTACGGCGATGATCACTTCCGCGCCGAGGGCACGGCAGACCGAGACCGGAACCGGATTGGAAAGGCCGCCATCCACCAGCCATTTGCCGTCGACCTGCGCAGGGCTGACGATCCCCGGCACCGCGATCGAGGCGCGTACCGCCTCATGAATCGGCCCGGTCTGCAGCCAGACCTCGCGGCCGCTCGCGAGGTCGGTCGCGACGGCCGCGTACCGTTTGGCGTAGCTCTCGATCGGCGCTTCGATGCCGAGACGCCGCAGAAGAGCGACGACCTGTTTGCCGTCGATCAACCCGCCTCCCGACAGTCGGACATCCATCAGGCGGACGACCTGGCGCCAGGTCGCCGTCTCCGCCCATTGCCGCAACTCCGCCAGCCGCCCGGCAACGTAAGCCGCACCGACCAGCGCGCCGATCGATGTGCCGCAGACGACGTCAGGCTCGATGCCGGCCTCCATCAAGGCATCGATGACGCCGATGTGCGACAGGCCGCGCGCCGAGCCGCTGCCGAGCGCGAGGCCGATTCTGGGATGTGCCATGGCCGGGATCATACAAAGACCCGGCGCCGATGGATACGAATCCGTCGTCGACCGGATCCGGGTCAAACGCGCTTGTTCGTCGCGGTGGTGCTTGGCATAAGCGGCTCTGCCTACCAACAGCGGGAGCGCGAGCATGAGCGACGCCAAAAAGATTTCGGGACTGCAGCTTCGCTCTCTGATCAGCAAGAGTGGCGACCTCGAACTGTCGCTGGCCAAGGTGGACATTGCCGAGCCCGGCCCGGACCAGGTCGTGGTCAGGGTCGAGGCGACGCCGATCAATCCGTCCGACCTCGGCCTGCTGCTGGGACCGGCCGACATGGCGAGTTTCAAGGCGAGCGGCAGCGGCGATGGCATCAAGGTCGCGGCCAAGGTGCCAGCCACTGCCCTGCCCTTCCTTTCGGCGCGATTGGGCGAATCGATGCCGGTCGGCAACGAGGGCGCCGGCACGGTGGTGAAGGCCGGCTCCTCGGAAGCCGCGCAGGCGCTGATGGGCAAGACGGTGTCGATGGTCGGCGGCTCGATGTACGCGCAGTATCGTCTGCTGAACGCCAGGGACTGCCAGCCGCTCCCGGCCGGCACGACCGCGGCCGAAGGCGCCTCGTGGTTCGTCAACCCGCTGACGGCACTCGGCATGACCGAAACGATGAAGCGCGAGGGCCATAAGGCGCTGGTCCATACCGCGGCCGCTTCCAATCTCGGCCAGATGCTGAACAGGATCTGCAACGAGGACGGCATCGGCCTGGTGAACATCGTGCGCAGCCCGGAGCAGGCGAAATTGCTCAAGGGCATCGGCGCCAAGCATGTTGTCGATTCGAGCGCCGCGAGCTTCACCGATGACCTGACGCAGGCGCTGGTCGAGACCGGCGCCACCATCGCCTTCGACGCCATCGGCGGCGGCAAGCTCGCCAGCCAGATCCTGACCAGCATGGAAATCGCGCTCAACAAGACCGCCAAGGAATACAGCCGCTATGGCTCGACCACGCACAAGCAGGTCTACATCTACGGCAGCCTCAACACCGGCGCGGTCGAGCTGAACCGCAACTACGGCATGGCGTGGGGCGTCGGCGGCTGGCTGCTCACGCCGTTCCTGCAGAAGATCGGACGCCCCGACCAGCAGCGCCTGCGCGAGCGGGTGGTCAATTCGCTGAAGACGACGTTTGCCAGCCACTACACCAAGGTGGTGTCGCTGCCCGAGGTGCTGGACCTCAAGAACATCGCCGCCTACGCCAAGCGCGCCACAGGCGAGAAGTTCCTGATCAATCCCAACAAGGCCGGTTAGAAAGTAGGCGGCAGACAGCCGTAAGCGGCGTAGGCTCCTTGTCTTCGGCCCGCATCGAGAGAACAAGCCGCCATGGACGTCGATAGCTGGATCCACGCGTTCCGGGAAACCCTGGTCAACATGGCGGACCAGTGGACTCTCTATCAGGCCGCGATCCTGGCACTGTGCCTGGCGCTGGCGTTCGTCGCCTCACATTGGCTCTCGCCCAGGGTCGAGGAACGTCTGCGCCGGATCACCGGCCAGCCGAAACTTCTCCGGCTTCTGGTCGTCGTGTCGCGGCGCATGCGCCTGATCTTCCTGGCGACGGCCCTGTGGATCGCCGTCGGCATAATGCGCGAGGTGACGTGGCCCAGTCACAGCTATTTCCTGGTGATCGCCGCCGAACTTGCGGCGGCCTGGGCGGTGGTCAGCATCCTGTCGCGCGCCATCCGCAACCGTTCCCTGAGCCGCGTCGTCGAAGTGGTGCTGTGGGTGGGCGTCGCGCTGGCAATCGTCGGCTGGCTGGACGATGCGAGAGATCTCCTCGACTGGGTCGGCGTGAGTATCGGCGACCGAAGGCTTTCGCTGCTGACGCTGTTGCAGGGTCTCGCTGCCCTCGGCACCGTACTATGGGCGACGTCGATAGCCGCGGCCGCCCTCGAGGCCCGACTGCGGTCGAACGATCTTCTGAGGCCGAGCGCCCAGGTGCTAGCGGTCAAGTTCTTCAAGGCGGCGATGATCGTCGCCGCGGTCGGCATCGCGCTCACTGCCATCGGCTTCGACCCGACGGTGCTTACGGTCTTCTCCGGCGCCTTCGGCCTCGGTCTGGCGCTCAGTCTCCAGAAAGTCACTTCCAACCTGATGAGCGGCGTCATTATCCTGATGGACCGCTCGATCAAGCCGGGCGACGTCATCCAGCTCGGCGAGACCTTCGGCTGGATCAATTCGCTGAAGGCGCGCTACGTCTCGGTGGCCACCCGCGACGGCGCCGAGTATCTGATCCCGAACGAGACATTCGTCACGGAGCGCGTCGTCAACTGGTCGCATACCGACCGCCGCGTTCGCCAGGACATCCGCTTCGGCGTCACCTACCGTTGCGATCCGCACGAGGTCCGCCGCCTCACCGCCGCGGCCGTGGCCAAGATCGAGCGGGTGATGGCGAACCCCAGTCCGGTGTGCCACCTGATCGAATTCGGCGAATCGTCTCTCAACTTCTCGCTGCGCTTCTGGATCGACGATCCCGAACAAGGCGTGACGAACGTCAAGGGCCTGGCCATGCTTGCCGTATGGGACACGCTGAAACAGAACGGGATCGGCATTCCCTATCCGCATCGCGAAGTGTTCCTGCACAAGAGCGAGTGACCGCAGGATTGCCGCGGTGGGCGACCACGCGACGCGATCTCTAGGGTCTTTCCGAACGACACAAACTCACCTCACCCTGAGGAGGGCGCGCAGCGCCCGTCTCGAAGGGTGGGAGAAGGGTCGGAACAATCATACTGTTGCCGATGCTTCGAGACGCTCGCTTCGCTCGCTCCTCAGCATGAGGTCTGTTCGTCATCCGGCCTGAGCGATTCGATCCTTGTCGGAAAGACTCTAGCCGGAGGCGTCAGCCACCAGCCGGTACTGCACGCGCATCATCGAAAGACGACGATAGAAATTCAACAGGTCGCGGACGGGGTTGGTCATGCGCTCATACCCCGACATGAAGGCCACGATGATGCCGATCTCCGTCCGACCTTCAATGGCGAGCCATCCGCCGACCAGCAGAATACTCAGGAGACCCAGACCGGTGATCAACTGGTTGAGCACCTTGGTTGCATTCTTGAGATTGGCGAAGCGAAGGCGCAGACCATAGATGCGGTCGACGAGAGCATCGGGTTCGGCAGCTTGGGCAGCTTCGTCGCGACCATCGCGGAGAACCGACTCGCCCAGCGAGCGCACGAGCGTAATCTTCGATCGGGACAGTCCGTTGAGGATGGGCTGAGCCAGGCCGACGATGACCACCGACGGCACGAGGAAGGCGATCGCGACCACCGCGATCAGGGGTTCTATGACCAGCATGTACGCCGCGATGCTGAGCACGGTGCCTGTCTGCAGCAACGGCAAAGAAATGCTTTCCGCGACGAAACCACCGACCTTCTCCGACTCGGACGAGATGATGGCCTGCGTCGTGCCTTCATCGATGCCGGTTTCGTGCGGCGCGTGATGGACGAACTTCTTGCGCAGCAAACGCGTGACTCCCTCGGCGATCCTGTACATGTAAATGTCGCGCACGAACTTCAAGCCGCCCTGCAGCAGCAGGACGGCGAGATACAATCCGCCGTAGGCCAACAGCAGTTCGACGCCGGAGCCGACCACGGCGTGATTGACGATCTGCCGCTGGAGCTCGAGCGGCACCGACGCCAGGGGAAAGAGCACCATCGTCAGCAGGCCGAGGCGGACCTGCTGCTTGCGGCTCACCTTGAGGACGTAACCATAAAGCGATGTCGACATGGGCCCGCCGGACCAGTCGCTCACCGAGGGCAGCACCGACCTGTAAAGCCGCGATAGCAGTGAAGCCACGGTGGTCAACCTCCTCTTGGCTGCAGCACGCGCCAGACTACATCGATCATATCGTCGTCACACCGGCGCCACGTGGCGAGAGCCCGGCCGCGTCGTGCCCGTAGAGCCAGTCCATGGCATCGAGCGAGCGGTCGCCTCCGTTGGCCATCGCAGCGTCACGTGCCTGCTGCTCGGGCCCGTCGGGCAAATGGAATCGGATGCGGTTGGCCGCACTCGCTTCCTGCAGCCGCGTCGCCCGCGGCTTGCGGACCTCCTCGTAGCACCGCAGCGCCCCGGGCACGTCGTCCGGCATCGCCTTCAGGAGCGAGGCCACGGCAGCGCCGTCCTCGATCGCCTGGGCGGCCCCCTGCGCCATCATCGGCAGCATGGGATGGCAGGCATCGCCCAGCAGCGCGACGCGGCCCTTGGTCCATGCCGACAAAGGCGCGCGATCGTGCAGCGCCCAGACGAAGGTTTCGGGGAACGCCGCGATCAGGCCGCGCACGGTGGGATGCCAGCCCTCATAGCGCGCCAGGACGTCGGCGACGTCGCCCTTGTCGGTCCATGATTCGTTCGTCCAGGTTCCGTGTTCCACGACGCACACCACATTCATCAGACGCCGGGCCGAAACCCAGTAGTGAACGCAGTGGGCGCCCGGCCCCATCCAGTTGTGCGACGCGACCTCAAGGTCGAGATGGGCGATGCGCTCGGCCGGCACCAGGCCGCGCCAGGCCACGCAGCCGGTAAAGCGCGGCTTTTCGAGCCCGAAGGTGAGCGCACGCACCCTGGAATGGATGCCGTCGGCGCCGATCAACAGATCGGCCTCGATCGAAAGGCCATTGTCGAAGCGCCCGATCACGCGCTCGCCCTTCTCCTCCACGCCGACCAGGCGATGGTCGGCGTGAGCCCGCTCCGTCGGCAATGCGTCGGCCAGCAGGGCGGCAAGATCGCCGCGGTGGAAATGGTAGTACGGAGCATCGAACCGCGCCTCGACCTCGGGGCCGAGCGGTGCGCGCTGCAGCGTGCGGCCATCGTCCCAACGCTTCTGGTGGACCGCAAGCGGGCGGACGCCGCATTTGTCCATTGCAGGCTTCAGACCAAGACGATGCAGCAGGCGCGAGGCGTTGGGACTGATCTGGATGCCGGCACCGATCTCGCCGAACCTCCGGGCCTGCTCGTAGACCTCGACGTCGAGGCCTGCTTCGAGCAACGCCAGCGCGGCCGAAAGGCCGCCGATACCGCCGCCAATGATGGCGATCTTCATGCCAGTCTCCCGTCGAGCACGCCACGCCACACCGCCGCGCCGTCGGCGCAGCTATTGCCGCGCCATGCGACGTGTGTGTCGGGCCGCACCAGCAGCAGCTTCGTCTCGTAGATCGCGGCCAATGCCGGCTCGTCGAGATAGACGACGTCAAGCGGCGCCGGCGCAGCATCGATCACGGCGCTGGGGTCGGCGCCACCGAAATGAAGCAGGGTGAACCACGGACCCAGCCGGTCGTAGAGCGCGCTGCCGTCGGACAGGAAGGTGCTTGGCAGACGCGCACCTGGCGCCGTGGTGGGCTGGTAGACCACGGGATCCCCCTCGACGCCGTCGTAGCGATAGCCGAACTCGATGCCCCAGCTCTCGTTCTCGGCATTGCCCAGCGCCGCAATAGCGCGGCCCAGCGCCTCGGGATCGCGTTCGCTCTGGTAGAGTTCGGCAACCTTCAGGCGCACGCCGGTGTGGCGTTCGGAGGCGATGCGGTTGCGATAGCCCACGGGCCGCCGCTCGCGTTCGTAGGACTGGAGCAAGCCCGGTGTCGCAAAGCCTTTTATGGCGGCGGCGAGTTTCCAGCCGAGATCGACGGCATCGCCGATACCCGTGTTCATGCCGTAGCCGCCGGTCGGGATGTACTGGTGCGCGGCGTCGCCCGCGAGGAAGACACGGCCGCCCTGGTAGCGTTCGGCCAGCAGAAGGTGCGTAAACCACGGGTTGGCGACCACGATTTCGCGCGGAAAGCTTTTGCCGGCGAAATCATCCAGCAGCCGGTGCGGATCGACCGACGCGGGATCGGCGCCCGGCGGCAGCCTGGTCTGCAGGGTCCAGGTTTCCTTGTCGTCCTGAGCGATGATGGTGCCTGTGGCCTTCTGGTAGTGCCAGGCAATGCCGAAAGCCTGCAGCAGGTCGCGCGCGTCGGAGCGGAAATGGACCATGAAGCGGTGGGCGACGGCAGCACGGCCCTCGAGCGCGACGCCGAGACGGTCGCGCACGACGCTCGTCCCGCCGTCGCAACCGGCCAGATAATCGCAGCGCACCGTCTCGATGGCGCCGGTCTCGACGGTTCGCAAAGTGACGGTGACGCCGGCCTCGTCCTGCTCGAAATCCTCGAACGCGACGCCCCATCGCGCATCGACCAGCGGATGATCGACGATGGCGTCGCGCAGCACCGGCTCGATCATCACCTGGCTCACCCGCATGGCGGGCTCGCGCGGCTGGGTACCGTCGTTGCGGCGCCGGATTTCCAGACGCTTCTCGGCGACGCTGGGATAACGGAAGCGATGCAGCTCGCGGCCCCCCGCCTCCCGGGCCAGCGAGGTGATCCAGGAGATGTCGAAGTTGTTCTCTTCCGGCACGGCCACAGTACGCAGCTTGTCCGCCACACCCAGTCGACGAAACAATTCCATCGAGCGGCCGTTGGTGATGTCCATCTTCGGATGTCGCGTGGTCGCGGGATTGCGTTCGACCAGCAGGCAGCGCACGCCAAACGAGGCAAGCGTGCGCGCCACCGTCATGCCCACCGGTCCGCCGCCGGCGATCAGGACGGGGACGTGCTTCATGTCAGGCGCGCTTCGCCGCCGCTTCCTTCTCCGCCATCTTCTGCTTCAGTTGCTCGGGCGTGAGCCGGACGATGTGTTCGTTCTGATGGCTGAAGATGTCGTACTTCGCGACATCGAGGTCTTCGAGCACGATCTCGCGATCAAGCACCTTCTGTTTCCACACCGCATGCTCGGCCTCGGCCGCGTGGAATTCAGGCATGACCTCGCTGGCGAAGAGTTCGAGCGAGGAGCAGATGTCCCGGTGGCTGGTCTTGCCGGCCTGGTTGAGCAGGATCACCTGATCGACCCGGCTCGCCTGGAACTGGCGCAGCTTGCGGCGAATGGTTTCGGGCGAGCCGATCAGGCCCGATTCGAGCGCCTTCTTCTCCTCGGGGCCGCCGCGCCATGCCTGGTACTCGTCCCACAGGTTCGACGTGCCCGGCGCATCGACGCCTTTGCGGCCGTAGTAGCTGAGGGCGAAGATGAAGAAGGTCCAGCCGGCGGCCTTGGCCTCGGCCTCCTCGTCGGTCGGGGCGCACATGAAGCCCGACACCATCGCGACGTTGGGATTGCTCGGGTAGTCGGCGAGCTTCTTCGAGTTGTCGAGCAGGTTGTTGTAATACTTGTGCACCCAGGCACGCGCCGCCTCGGGGGTCACGAAGGTGAATCCCAGCGCCCCCATGCCCCACTCGCCGGCCTTGCCGATGGTGGCAATGTTCGAACAGGCGACCCACAGCGGCGGGTGCGGCTTCTGGAACGGCTTGGGAACCACGTTGCGCGCCGGGAAATCGTAATACTCGCCGTGGAACTCCCAGCTCTCGCGGGTGAACATCGGGATGATGGCCTTCACCGCCTCCTCCCAGCGCTCGCGCTTGTCGCGGACCTTGATGCCGAACGGATGCAGTTCGGCCGGCCCGGCCGCCTCGCCCATGCCGAGTTCGACGCGTCCGCCCGACAGCAGATCGAGGGTCGCGACCTTCTCGGCGACGCGATGCGGGTTGTTGGTGGTGAGCTGAATGACGCCGTGGCCGAGGCGGATACGCTTGGTGCGCTGGCTGGCTGCGCCCAGGAACACCTCCGGCGCCGAGGAGTGCGAGTACTCCTCGAGGAAATGATGCTCGACCTCCCACGCATAGTCGTAGCCCAGCCCATCGGCCAGTTCGATCTGCGTCAGCGAGTCCTGCAGGAGCCGATATTCGCTCTTCGGTTCCCACGGCCGCGGCAACTGGTGTTCGTAGAAGATGCCGAACTTCATGCTCTTTCCTCTCAGGCCGCGACGCAGAAGGCCGCGATGCGGTCGACGATGGTGGGCACCAGCTGCGGCGGGAAATCGTGGCCCCACCCGGGAATGGTCTGGAGTTGCGCGCCCGGCACCAGCCTGGCGACGTCGCGGCCACACTCGACCGGCAGCAGAGGGTCTTCCTCGCCGTGCATGACGAGCGTCGGCACCTTGACCGTCTTCAGCAGCTCGACCCGATCGCCCGATGCGATCACCGAGAGATAGTGCCGGGCCGCGCCCTCGGGATACCAGCGGCGGTCGACGTTCTTCTCGACCAGGACGCGCAGCTCACCTTCCGGTGTCGGATACCCAGGACTGCCGATGGTCTGGCGCAGCTTCATGCCGTGCTTGACGAGCTGCTCGCGCGCCGGCCCCTCCGGCTGTGCCGTCAGCATCGCCAGCGCCTCGGGCTTGCCCGGCGGCAGGCCCGGCCGGCCGCTGGTCGAATAGATCGACACCATCGAGCGCGCCCGCGCCGCGTATAGTGCCGCCGCGATCTGCACGATCATGCCGCCCATCGAAGCGCCGACCATATGCGCCCTCTCGATGCCCAACACATCGAGCAGACCGATCGCATCGGCCGCCATGTCGCTCAGGACGTAAGGCGCATCGGGTCTCTCGCCCCTCATCGCCTTCATGACAGCAGCCGGAATGTTGGGCAGACCCCAGGAGCCGAAATCGCTCGACAGGCCGGTGTCCCGGTTGTCGTAGCGGATGACATGAAACCCACGGTCGGCCAGGCCCTTGAACAGCAGGTCGGGCCAGATCGTGAGCTGGGCGCCAAGCCCCATGACCAGCAGCAGTGCCGGATCATTCTTGTTTCCGACCGCCTCATACTCGATCTCGATGCCGTTGGCTTTGACTCGCGCCACGCTGTCACCTCCTTATTTCCGACGGGCCGCGACTGCCTCACCGAGCCACACCACGCGCGCGACCGCGGCGGCGAGTGCCGCCTCGTTCGAGACATAGGTGGATCGCGAATAGTAGGCAACCGGCGTCCACGCACCAGCGTCCTCGACGTCCCTACGGAATTCCTCGAACCCGAAACTGCCGTCGGGACGCCGGAACAGATCGATACACCGGTCATGCCGATCATTCTCGATACTGTCGAAAACGAGCCACGATGGTTCGATGCGCCTGGACATCCTGGTCAGTACCGCCCGCGCCGGGCTGCCCACCAATAGGCGAGCGGCTTGCGCCATGGACTCATCGTGCGACCAAGGGTCAACGCCGGCAGCAGGATCGGCAAGGCCACAAGATCAACCTCGCTCCGACCCGCCCGCGCGTCGGCGAGCAACGCATCGCGCTCGGGTCCCGGGCCCATCAACCAGGCGGCGCCGACGGCACGCGCTGCGGTGCGCGATGCGACGCCGCGGACGCCCAGTACGTCAAGCTGCAGGTCGGCCAGAGCATGTCCCGCCTTCATGACATCGAGCGGACCCTCGACCTCCTCCTCGCGGGCGTCGATCAGCGCCGTCAGCCGGTCGGCAGTCAGGCCATGCCGCCGCGATATTTCGCTCAGCGACTCGACGATGGGTTGCTCGCGGGGTTTTCCAGCTCCCACCGCCTCGGCCACCGCCTCCCGCCACCACTCGAGGCGGATACGGGCCAGCATCGGCTCCCGGGTCACGGTTCGGGTCCGGGCAAGTTCGTGGTCGAAGGCCAACAACGCCAACAAGCCGCGGCGCGCGGGCTCGGCCGCGAACAGAGCCGCCAGGAACCGGTCGCGGTCGGCGCCACGTACCAGATCGAGCACATAACGATGCGACGCTTCAGGGGCGGCATAGGACGTGATCATGGGGGATAAACATTCATCTGCGACCGTTGAACGCAGCCGGCCAGGAGTTTACACTGGCGTGCGTATAGATTCGCCAATGCCATCAACAAGATAAGGGGAATTCTTCATGGGTGCCATCTTCACATCGCCAGGGCGTACCGTGGCCGCCGGGGTCGTGTTGCTCATCGCCATCGTGGTCGTGTTCGGTCTGGTCACCGGCCAGATGACTCATATTGACCATGCTTGGTCGACAGCCGCCATGGTCTGGCTGCATGTGATCAGCGGTGTGATGTGGATCGGCCTGCTTTGGTACCTCAACTTCGTTCAGGTGCCGACCATGCCAACCATCCAGCCCGTCGAGCATCGGGCGGCCATCAGCAAGTTCATCGCGCCGAACGTCCTCTTCTATTTCCGTTGGGCCGCCCTTGCCACCGTCGTTACCGGCCTGCTGGTGGCATGGATGAACAACTACATCGTCGATGCGCTGACGTTTCGTCCAGGCTTCATCATGATCGGCACTGGCATGTGGATGGGCCTGATCATGGCATTCAACGTCTGGTTCATCATCTGGCCGAACCAGAAGAAGATCCTGGGCATCGTTGAGGCGACAGCCGAGGAGAAGGCCGCCGCCGCCAAGCCGGCGCTCTACGCCAGCCGCTTCAACACCATGTTCTCGATCGGCATGCTCTATTGCATGGTGATGTACCGTTTTCTGCCGGTCTGAGCGCCAAATCTACCGAGATTGAGACGGGGCCCTCGCGGGCCCCGTTTTCTTTTGCTGCTTCTCATTTCGAATCGGCCGCCTCGGTCAACGAAAGAACATTCCCGTCGGGATCATTGAACCATGCGACCCGGGCTCCGGACGGCGCGGTCCACACGCCCGCGCCATCCTGGTCGAGAAAGCCGTACCGTTCGAACACGACACCCCGCGCCTGCAGATCCCCGACAACCTCGTGGATGCCGGTTACGCTCCACCCAAGCACAGTGTGCGGCCGTGGATCTAAACGCTGTACCTTCTGCAAGCGCAGCTCGAGCCCGTTCGCACAAAATACAATTGCATACTCATCTTCCGATACGAGCGTCAGGCCCAGCACCCGCCGATAGAACTGGCATGCTCTCTCGCCATCGACTGTCGCCGCAAAAGCAATGAGGGGAAAAGTATCGAGCATTGGTCCACACTCGCTTTTCAAGGGCGTCGGGACAGGGCAAGACCCAAGCCAGCACCGATCAGTAGTCCGCCGGTCAGCCTGTTGCGCAGCCGCGTGCACATCCCAAGCAACGCCCGCATACGCCCGGCAAGGATGGCGCACACCCCGTCGAGCACGACGGCGACAGCGAGGAATGTCACGGCCAGAAGCAGGAGCTGTTCCAGCGCAGTCGGGCCCGGCGTCACGAACAGCGGCAGGAAGGCGCCGTAGAACAGCAGGGTCTTGGGATTGGTAAGGCCAACCAGCAAGCCGCGCACATAGATGACCCTTGCGGAGCGGGCCTGCGGCACAATTCGGGTCAGATCGACGGCGGGCGACCGCCACGCGGCGATGCCCAGCCACACGAGATACGCCACCCCCAACCAGCGCAACCACTCGAAGCTCGCGGCCAGGAAATTGAGCACCGCCGACGCACCCAGCACGGTGAGGGTAAGTTGCACCACCTCAGCGCTGCTCGTGCCGGCCACGGTCAGGAGTCCGAAGCGCGTGCCGTGGGCGACGCTGTTGGCCACGATCAGGGCCACATTGGGACCGGGGATCGCGATCAGTACGGCGCAAGCGGCCACAAAACCCAGATAAAGGTCGAGCGACATGACCGTTGGCTACAGCGGAATCAGCGCCGCCGCTACCCGCCGGCTCTCGGCCAGCAGGACATTGTAGATCCGGCAGGCCGAACCGGTGTCGACGACTTCGAGCGCGAGGCCCGCGGCCTTCAGCACCGCACGAAGGTCCGGCGGCACGAAGATGGCGCGCGCGCCGCAGCCCAGCACCAGGAGCTCGGTCGGTGTCGGCGCTACCTTCAGCGTTGCAAGCCCCTCCAGCGACAGGTCCTCGGCGCGGGTAACGTTCCAGGCGGTGGTGCCAGTCGGAGTCACGAGCACCGGGGAGTGCCATTCGCGATCGCTGATCAGGAACCGGCCGGGACCGTAGCTCCGGATGACCTGGACCTGAGCCGGGTCCGGCGCCGGCAGGGTCTTGTCGCCGGGCGGCCCGCCGCCAGTGCCGGGGCGCGGCGGGATCACGCCTTGGCCTTGACCGCCTCGTCATCGGCCGGCCGCAGCTGGTCGGGGCGCAGTTTCAGATAGACCAGAGCTGCGCAGGCAATCCAGACCGACGAGTAGGTGCCGACGATGACGCCCCACAGCATGGCAACCGAGAAGCTGTAGAGCACCGGGCCGCCGAACAGGACCAGCGCCGACACCGCCACGAACACCGTGCCCGAGGTCATCAAGGTGCGCGACAGCGTCTCGTTGATGCTGAGGTTGAGCAAATCGACCAGGCTGAGCTTCTTGTATCGCCGCATGTTCTCGCGCACGCGGTCGAAGATCACGACCGTGTCGTTGATCGAGTAACCGGCGATGGTCAACACGGCGGCAAGCGCAGTCAGGCTGAAATCCAGCTGCAGCAACACGAAGATACCGAGCGTCGAGATCACGTCGTGCAGCATGGCGATCAGGGCACCGACACCGAACTGCCATTCGTACCGGAACCAGACATAGAGCACGATCGCCGCCATGGTCGCGAGCACCGCCCAGATGCCGCTCTGCATCAGCTCGTCGCCGATCTTGGGGCCGACCGCTTCGGTACCACGAATCTCGTAGTTGGCGCCGATCGCGTCCTCAACCAGCTTGATCGCCACCTGCTGGCACCATTCGGCGCGCTGCTCAGGCGTCATCTCGACCTTGGTCGTAGGCGTCGCACCGCGCGGCAACTGGCGTTCGACGAGGGTGAGCCCGATGCGGCTCACCGCGTCGCGCCAACTGCCGCCATCGAGCGCCGCTGGCGCGGTGAGCTCCACGTCACCGGAACCGGCCGGCCCCGGCTTGACCTGCCACCCGGCGCCTGCCCGATTGGTCATCACCCGTTGCGCCCCGGCCACGCACCGCGCGTCGCCGTCCTGGCGTTGAACCCGGATCAGCACGGTACTCGGGTCACCGAACTCCTGCAGAGCCACTTCGCCGACTCCAAGCGCTCCCACCGTGGCGCGCAACGCATCAAGCTGGGCCGGGCCCTGCTTGGCACGCGCCTGGATGGCAATGCCTCCCCTGAAATCGATGCCGAAATTGAGCCCGACGAAAACCATGCCGAGGATGGACACGACGTTGATCAGCGTTGACAGGATGAGCGCCGCCTTGCGCTGACCGAGGAAGTCGAACTTCTTCTTGAACGCGAACAGGTGAACGGGCTTCCACATGACGGCGCCTCAGATCACAAGTTCGGTGGGACGCCGCCAGCGCACCCAAACCGAGAGCACCATGCGGGTGAAGATCGTCGAGCTGAACATCGACGTCAGCAGGCCCAGGGACAGCGTGGTTGCGAAACCACGGATCGGCCCCGAGCCGAAGCCGAACAGCAGGACAGCCGCGATCAGGGTCGTGAGGTTGGCGTCGATGATCGCCGACATGGCGCGCTCATAGCCGGTGGCGATGGAGCTGAATGCCGAGCGACCGAGCGCCTTTTCCTCGCGCACGCGCTCGTAGATCAGCACGTTGGAATCGACGGCCATGCCGACCGTCAACACCAGGCCGGCGATGCCCGGCAGGGTAAGTGATGCGCCAAGGATCGACATGCCGGCGAATACCATGAGCAGATTGACCAGCATGGCGAGGTTGGCGAAACCGCCGAACACCGGGCCATAGGCAACCAGCATGAAGACGGCGACCAGCGCCGTTCCGAGCAGAGCGGCGATGGTGCCAGCCCGGATGGCATCTGCACCGAGGTCGGCGCCAACGGTACGCTCCTCGATGATGGTGAGTGTCGCCGGCAGGGCGCCCGACCGCAACAACAGCGCCTGCTCCTGGGTCTGCTGCGTGGTGAAGCTGCCGGTGATGATGCCACTACCGCCGCAGATCGCGCTTTGCACCACCGGAGCGCTGATGATCTCGCCATCGAGCTGAATGGCCAACCGCTTGCCGATGTTGGCCCGCGTGGCGGCGCAGAAGGCACGGCCGCCCACCGAGTTGAAGGTGAAACTGATGATCGGGCGACCGCCCTGCTGTTGCTCGAAGGTCGCCCTCGAGTCATCGAGATCCTCGCCGCCAACGACCACGCGCTTCAGCACCGGCAGGCACTGCGGCTGGTAGCGCCGGCAGATCTGCTCCGGCGTCAGTCGCGGGTTGGCGCTCTGGATTTCCTCGAACGCAGTGGGATTGGCGCGCCGCAGGTCCTGCATGCCTTCGCGCGTCGGCACCAGGTAGGTGGTGGGCGGCAGCGCCGCCGGAATGTTCTGGCCGGCCGCCGCCACGTCCTCGTTCACGAGATGAAACGCGAGCTTGGCGGTCTGGTTGATCTTGCGCTTGAGGTCGGAAGTGTCCTTGATGCCCGGCACCTGCAACAGGATGCGTTCGTCGCCCTGGCGTACGATGGTCGGCTCGATCGTGCCGGTCTCATCAACGCGGCGGCGCAAGATCTCGATCGATTGATCGATCACTTCCCGCTTCCGGCGGAACAGCTCCTGCTCTGAATAGGCGATACGGATCGTGTCGCCGGCTCCCGATACCGCAAGCGACGGATCGAGCGCGCGGATTCCCTCGATCGCCTTGGCGCGCTGCGCTTCGTCGCGCAACGTGACGACCACCGCGCGGCCGGCCTCGACATTCACGTCCTTGAAGCCGACCTGCTGCTTGCGTAGGTCAGCTCGGACCGAATCGGAGAGGTTGGTCAGACGCTCGTTCAGGACGCTGCGCAGGTCGACTTCCAGCAGGAAATGGGCTCCGCCGCGCAGGTCGAGGCCGAGATTGATCCGGCTTTGCGCGTACCAGCCCGGCAGCACGTCGAGAGCGCTGGCAGGCAGCAGATTGGGCAGTGCGAACAGTCCCGACAGCACCGTGATGGCGATGATGACGATGGTCTGCCAGCGCGGAAGATTGAGCATCCCGACCTACTTCAGTTCTTCGCGATCCGGCTATTTCCTGCCGAACAGGCCGCCGAGCAGGCTCTTTCGTTCCGTCGCCGGAGGCGGGGGCGGCAGCATCGGCTTGTCATCCTCGTCGGAATCCTTGGCGCCGCGCACCGATTCGCCGCGAGTCAGAATGTCGGTGATGGTCTGCTTGACGATTCGGACCCGCAGGCCATCTGCAAGTTCCACCTGCAGCTCGTTGTCGGAGATCACCTTGGTGACCAGGCCGATAATGCCGCCGCCGGTGACGATACGGTCGCCGCGCTTGACCCCGGACAGCATCTCGCGTTGGGCCTTAGCCTTGGCCTGCTGCGGGCGAATCAGCAGGAAATAGAACACGACAAAGATGAGGATCAGGGGGAACAACTGGACGAGGAAATCCCCGCTGCCGCCGCCCGTCGCCTGTGCCCACGCTGGGGAAATTAACATCTTCTGCTCCTGATCTTCCGGCCGTCGAAAAAGCGCGCGGACTATAGCGGCCCGTGCCCGCTTTGCAATGCAAGCGCGGGACGATAAGGTCGCCCCCTTTCTCGCGGCCGGCAATGATGGATCAAGACCTTAAAGCGACACTTTCACGTATTGCCGAAGCGCTCGACCGGCTGGCTCCGCCTGCCCCGCCCAGCGCCGACATCTCCTCGGCCGAGGCCTATGTCTGGCACGCCGCCGGCCACCGGCTCGAGGCCGTAGCCAAGGTGAACCGGGTCAATCTCGACCTCCTGATGGGCATCGACCGCCAGAAGGAGACCCTGCTCGAGAACACACGCCGGTTCGCCAAGGGCCTGCCGGCAAACAACGCGCTGCTGTGGGGCTCGCGCGGTGCCGGCAAAAGCTCGATCGTCAAGGCCGTCCATGCCCATGTGAACGGCGAGCTCGGCGGACCACCGGGGCCGCTGGCGCTGGTCGAGATCCATCGCGAGGACATCCCGTCCCTGCCGTCTCTGCTCTCGCGGATCCGGGATTCGGCGCGCCGCTTTCTGGTGTTCTGCGACGACCTCTCCTTCGATGGCCAGGACGCCGCCTACAAGTCGCTGAAAGCCGTGCTCGAGGGCGGCATCGAGGGCCGGCCGGAGAACGTGGTTTTTTACGCCACCTCCAATCGCCGCCATCTGATGCCGCGCGACATGATCGAGAACGAACGCTCCACGGCGATCAATCCATCGGAGGCGGTCGAGGAAAAGGTCTCGCTGTCGGACCGGTTCGGACTATGGCTGGGCTTCCACAATGCCGATCAGGACACGTTCTTTGCGATGATCGAGGGCTATGCCGCCCACTACAGGCTCAGCGTTCCGGCCGAGGGATTGCGCAAGCAGGCGATCGAGTGGTCGGTCACGCGCGGCTCCCGCTCGGGCCGCGTGGCCTGGCAGTTCATCCAGGAAGTGGCGGGCCAGCTCGGCAAGAAACTGGACTAACTTTGGAGGAGCGGCGGTGAAGGGGCCCGAAGACGTGCTGTTCTCGCCGGCCGTCAAGGCCGAGCAGATCCGTCTTGGGTCGCGGGCTGCGTTCGAGGGCCGCGACTGGAAATCGGAGATTACCGAGGATCTGCGGCAATTCCTCACCGCCATCGACACCTTCTTTTTCGCGACCGCGAGCGCCGACGGGCGCCCCTATGTCCAGCACCGCGGCGGACCTGCGGGTTTCCTCAAGCCGATCGGCAGCCACATGCTCGCGTTCGCCGATTTTGCCGGTAACCGGCAGTACATTTCGCTCGGACATCTCAGGGAAAACGACCGCGCCCACATCTTCGTACCGCATTTTGCGACCCAACAGCGGCTGAAGCTGTGGGGCCGCGCGCGCGCGGTCGAAGGCGATCTCGAATTGATGGAGCGGCTGGTCGACCCGGCTTACAAGGCACGACCCGAGCGCGCGATCATCTTCACGATCGAGGCGTGGGACATCAACTGCCGCCAGCACATCGTGCAACGCTACAGCGAAGCCGAGATCGCGCCGGCCATCGATCAGCTCACGCAGCGGATCAAGGAACTGGAAAGCGAAGTCGGACGGCTCAAGTCTTCTTCGGGCGCACGATCTTGATCGTCGAGGTGGCATGAACGATCAGGCGACCCTTCTCGTCCTTGAGGTCGCCGTCGAGGAACCCGACCGAGCTACCCCAACGCATTACGCGGCCTTCGGCGATCACCACGCCCGGCCCCATGGCTTCGAAGAAACTGATCTTGAGTTCGAGGGTCGGCACCGCCACCGCCAGCTTGCCCTTTACCATGGCCGCGTGGGCCATCGCGGTGTCGACCATACCGGTGAGGAAGCCGCCTTGGCAGATGCGACCGTTCGAATGACAGAAGGCGGCTATGATCTCGAACCGGAACCGGCAGATGCCGCGTTCCGAATCAACATCGATCAGCCCGCCGCGAAGCGTCTTCACCGGATCGGGCGAATTGGCCCGCAGCAACCGCGCCATGTCGGCGTCGTTCATCGACTGACCGTCGATATGACCGAAATCGGGATGAGCGGAATTCATGGAGCACGGGCCATCGCGGGCCGGACTATACAGAACGCGCGTCGGCCCGCACCTTTTCCAACAATCGTATGAGTGTGCGAATTTCGGCGGTCGAAAGACTGGACGCTATGCGCTTTTCGTGTGCCCCGACCAGACGGGTGAAACGAGCAAGCGCCTTGCCCCCTGACGGTGTCAGCGCCAACGCATGGGTACGTCCATCGGTAGGCGAATGCCGCCGCACCAGCAGGCCACGCGCCTGCAGACGATCGAGAATCGGCACCAGGGTCGAACGATCGATACCCAGCGCCCGTGCCAGCGCCATCTGGCTGAGGCCGATGTTGCGTTCCACGAGGACCATCAGGCCGAACTCTCCGGGTGTCAAAGCGGCACCCGCAGTCGCGAAGGTGGAGGCGAAATTGGCAAACACCGCCGACTGGGCGCGGCGCAGAACATAGCCCAGCAACGTCGGCAACACGCCGCGATCCAATTTCGTGGCGAGGCCCGGAGAGGCAGTCTTGGCGGGTAGACGACCCATGTCGCGAGTGGTAAACGGAGATTGTTTGGGGATCAAACAAATTATCGCCGATATTTCCCGATGAGCTTCAAAGTCCGCATCTCCCAAGCCGACCGCACCATCGACGTGCCGACCGGCGCCACCATCCTGGAGGCGGCTCTCGACGCCGGCATCTCCTATCCGTTCGGCTGCCAGTCCGGCAACTGCGGCGCCTGCAAGTCACATCTGGCCAATGGCGAGGTGATGATGGAAGGCTATTCCGAGTTCGCGCTCTCCGACGAGGAGAAAGAGCGTGGCCTGATCCTGGCATGCCGCGCCGTGCCCTGGGGGGAATGCGAGGTCGCCTGGCTCGAGGAGGATGACCTGATCGTCCATCCCCGCCGCGTGCTCGCCTGCAATGTGGTCGGACTCGACGACGCCACGCACGACATCAAGCGCGTGCGCCTGGAAATCGTTTCGGGCGGCCCTTTCGATTTCTCCGCCGGCCAGTTCGCCTCCGTCACCTTCGACGGCTGTCCGCCGCGCGACTATTCGATGGCCAACCTGCCAGGCGACCCGATCCTGGAGTTCCACATTCGCCGCACCGCAGGCGGCGCCACCAGCCTCCATGTCGCCGAACGGCTCAAGGTGGGTGACAGGGTGCGGGTCGAGGGACCGTTTGGCGTCGCGCATCTCAGGGAAGCCCACCGCGGTCCGATCATCGCGGTAGCCGGTGGATCGGGCATGGCGCCGATCAAGGCGATCGTCGAACGCGCCCTGCAGAAGAACCTGCCACAGCATATCTATTGCTACTTCGGGGTCCGTAGCGAACGCGACCTTTACCTACACGATCACTTCACCGCTCTGACGGCCAAGCACAAGAACCTCCACTTCATTCCGGTGTTGAGCGATGGCGACGGCATGACCCACCGCTGTGGACTGGTTCACGAGGCGGTGGCTGCCGACTTCGACGAGGTCGACGGCTGCAAAGCCTATCTCGCCGGACCGCCGGTCATGGTCGAAGCCGCGACGCAACTGTTCGAGCACCGGGGCATGCGGCGGATCGATATCCACGCCGACGCCTTTTACACGGCGGCGGAGATGGCCAGCGCCAACAGGAAGACGGGAGCGGAATTATGACGGGCCTTCTCGAGGGACGGGTGGCGATCGTCACCGGCGCCGGCCGCGGCATCGGCCGCGCCATCGCCGAAGCGCTCGTGGCCGAAGGCGCAAACGTCATCGTCGCCGACAACGGCGCCTCGATCGCAGGCGAAGGCGGTGACCCCAACGTGGCGCGCGACACGGCGAAGGCATTGGGCGATGGCGCCGTCGCCTTCAGCGAGAGCGTCGCCTCGCCCGGAGTTGCCAAGCAACTCGTCGATCTGGCGGTGAAGAATTTCGGCGGCATTGACATCGTCGTGAACAATGCCGCCATCCTGCGCGACGCTTTCGTCTTCCGCGCCGATCCTGGCGATTGGGATGCGGTGATCCGCACCAATCTCTCGGCCGCGTTCTATCTGATCAATGCCGCGTCGGGCGTCATGCGCGACCAGTCCAAGTCGGGCCGCGGCGGCAAAGACGGTTACGATTGGGGCCGCATCGTCAACATCGTCTCCTCGGCCGGGCTCTACGGAAATCTCGGCCAGGCGGCCTACGCCAGCGCCAAGGCCGGCTTGCTCGGCCTCACCCGCGTCGCCGCCATGGATCTGGCGCGGGCGCAGATCACGGCCAATGCCATTGCGCCCTTCGCGCGCACCCGCGTGACGGACATCATCCAGCCCGCCAACGAGGCACAGAAAACCTACAAGGAACGCGCAATGAAGATCGGCGCGCACCATGTCGCCGCCGTCGTGACCGCGCTGTGTTCGCCGGCGGGCAAGGCGATCACC
>ERZ890510.439-NODE-439-length-32850-cov-7.250496_pt1 | contig 32850 bp, 25 predicted proteins | sample MGYA00521265_ERZ890510 | MGnify/ENA primary metagenome ERZ890510 (study PRJEB32303, sample SAMEA104408624) | aquatic metagenome | biome: Brackish water; feature: Chemocline; material: water | place: Baltic Sea | collected 2014-10-26T21:54:00 | depth 110 m ... | reverse complement strand
GTAAGTCCTCGATGCCTGCGTAGAGCGGCACGACCTTGCCGATCTCGTTGCGGATAGCCTGGCTGTCGTTGAAGTGCATGAGTTTCGCGTCGTCAGGCCGCACGCGCTTAGCGAGCTCCATGAAGATGTCGAACTCTGCTCTCGCCTCGCCGACCCGTCGACCAGGGATCTCCGGGCTGAAGTAGATGCGTCGCTCGGTCGATGTCTCCGTGCCACCGCCGCGCTGCTCGTAGCGGGTCGCGGCAGGCAGCAGAACTACCGTGTCGGCGGGCTCCACCAGCATCTGCGAACTCAGCACGATATCTTGGTGTACCCGTAGGGGCACGCGCTCCAGCGCTTCGTTGACGAAGCGCGGCTCCGGCAGCGTTTCCAGGAAATTACCGCCGACCGAGTACAGGATGTCGATCTCGCCAGCGTGGGCGGAGTCGATGCTCTCGACGGCGGTGAGGCCACGCTCTGCGGGTACGTCGAATCCCCATAGATCGCGCATGTGTTCCGCAGCGCCAGGGGCATCGACGGCGGCGCCACCGGGAAACTGCCACGGCACCGCGCCAACCTCGGCGGAACCCTGCACGCCGGAGTGCCCACGTATCGGCATCAGCCCACTACCGTCGCGACCGACGAACCCCCGCGACAGCGCGACGTTGACCAACGCCTCCACGTTCTGCACGCCGAATCGGTGTTGCGTGATGCCCATGCTCCACACGAACACGGCCTTCTCTGCGTTTGCGAGCATGCGCGCGAATTCGAGCATCTCATCACGCGTTGAGCCGGAGTAGGCCTCCAGCATCTCCCAGTCCTGGGTGGCCAGCGAGGCTTTCAGCGCATCCACGTCAGCCGTGTGCGTCTTGATGAAATCGTCGTCGGCCCAGTTGTTGGCGAACAGGTGCTTCAGCGTGCCATTCAGGAACGCGATATCGCCGCCGATGTGGACGTCGAAGAAGCGGTCGGTGATCTTCGTGCCGAACAACGCACTCTCGGCTAACGATGGGATCCAGTAGCGGTCGAGCCCTGGCTCGCGGAACGGGTTGATCGTGACGACCTTCGCTCCGTTGCGCTTGGCGTGGTAGATGTACTTGGTGGTGACAGGCTGGTTGTTGGGGGTGTCGCTGCCGATGAACACCAGCAGGTCGCTCTCCAGCCAGTCCACGTACGAGCAGGTGGACGCCGCAACGCCGAGCGTCTCTTTCAGGCCGGTCGTGCTTGGCGCGTGGCAGATGCGCGAGGAGTTGTCGACGTTGTTCGTGCCCATGAAGCGGGCGGCCTTCTGAGCGACGTAATACGCCTCGTTAGTTAGGCCACGCGAGGTCAGGTAGATCGACATTCGCTTGGGGTCGGTCTCGCGGATACGACCAGCGACCAGGTCGAGGGCGTCGTCCCACGACACGCGGGAGAAACCCTTGTCGCCCTTACGACGAACCATGGGGTAGGGCAGGCGACCCAACGCGCGCAGCTTGCCTGACGTTAGCTTTGAGAGTTCGCTTACGTCGTGTAGGACTGCGGGGTCGAGAGCATCAGCGGTGTTCATCTCCAGGAGGGCGGTGCGCACCGTGCAGAGGTGGAACCCCTTCAACGTGAAATCGCGTACGCCCGTCGTGCCCAGCGCACAGCCGTCGCACACACCGTTCTTCAGGATGCGCCACGCGAAGGGCAGTTGGCGTCGATTGCGCCAAGCGTGAATCGCCATGTCCTTGTAGTGGTTCGGCTTAACCGACCCGATGCCGTTGGGGGATAGGCCGACCCACCGAGATGGGCGCCAGTGCCAGATGGCCACGAGGAATCTCCTGCGAGCGTGTGCTGGGAGAAGGATACGCCCGAGGCCTAGGGGGCGATTGCGCGCCGCCCCTGGCTGGAGTAGGCTCGCGGCAATATCGCGGGCATAGCGAAAGGGGAGACTCCATGGTTATGAAGGGCACGGACATGAAGGTCGCGGAGACGCCGTCAGCTGGTCTGACCGATTTCCGCATCCCGGATGCTTATGAAGACTGGTTGGACAAAGAGGGAGTCCTCGTTCACAAGACCTACTACATCCCCAACATGTGGGAGATCGAAGTCGGACCGTGGGAGCGCAAGGGCGGCAAGGGCGCGGTCGTGCGGATCGACAATGCGCACCTGCGGAACGACATGCACGTGGTGGACATCGACCCCGGCGGCAAGTCTGAGCCGGAACATCACATGTACGAGATCAGCTTCTACATCGTGGAAGGCCGTGGCGCGACCACGGTATGGACCAACGACGACAACAAGCAGACGTTCGAGTGGGGCGCAGGCGCGCTGTTCACGGTGCCTCTCAATGCCTGGTACCAGCACTTCAACGGTACGGGTAGCGAGAAGGTGCGGTACATCGCCACGACGAACGCGCCGCCGATGATGCGGTTGTTCAGGGACGAGAACTTCATGTTCAACTGCCCGACGATGTTCGACTCCCGCTACACCGGCGACGAGAACCACTTCAACGGTGGCACGCTCTACAACAAGCGGGTCTGGGACACGAATTTCATCCCCAACGCGCCCGATATGGCGCTCTACGGCTGGAAGGAGCGTGGCGCTGGCGGCATCAACGTGAGCCTGCGCATGGGCAAGAACGACATGGGGAATCACATCTCGGAGTTCCCCATTGGCACGTACAAGAAGGCGCACCGGCACGGGCCTGGCGCGCACTTGGTTTTGCTAAGCGGCGACTCAGGCTTCTCGCTTCTGTGGACGAAGCCGGATCGGTCCGACATGATCAAGTGTGACTGGCAGGTGGGGACGATCGTGACCGTTCCGGCGGACGACACTACCCACCAACACTTCAACTCCGGCACGACGCGCGCTCGTTACATGGCGCTCCGCGACGGCCCAGGTGGGTTCGTGGCACCGAACGCGAACCGTGGTGGCGACGTGAGCATGAAGGACGGCGGCTGGCAGGTGGAGTACGAGGACGAGGCTCGTGAGATCCACGAGATCTTCGAGGCCGAACTGGCTAAAAAGGGCGTGGAGTGCAACATGAAGGCGTTCATCCCGTACTGCACCGGTTCTGCGGGTGTGACTGAGGAGCGCTTCGCGTAAGGGCCCCGGGCTCGATTGGGGGCGTTAGGCCGTGCAAGTCGGGGCGAGCCCTCGGAACTCATGGACTTCGTCCGTCGGACTAAAGGTCGCTCGGCGCTCCGGGGACGGGCGCTGTGGGGCTTTACCCGATCAATCCTCCAGGGTCGCGCTCGTCGAGGATGGCCTCCATGCGCTCGCGGACGAAGACCTTCTGGTCGGGGTCGGTGAGGATGTAGAAGCGCTGCTCGTCGATGGCACGGAAGACGATGTCGGCGGCTTGCGTTGGCGAGATGCCGTTGCCGGTGCCGCTGGCGAGCCATGCGCGGAAGCCTTCGCTCTGCACGTCGTCGTCGGGTGCGTTCGTGAGCGCCGCCGGTCGGTTGCGCTTGGACGTTTGGATGCCCGTATTCACCAGGCCAGGGCAGAGCACTGAGACGTTGACTCGGCCGTTGGATTCCTGCGCTAGCTCCTGGTGCAGCATCTCGGAGATCGTGACGACACCGTGCTTGGACACGGCGTAGGCACCACGCCAAGGCGACGACGTGAGCCCGGCGATGGACGCCGTGTTGACGATGTGGGAGTCGGCGTTCTGCTCCAGCATGATCGGGACGAATACCCGGAGCCCGTTGATGACGCCGTGGAGGTTCACGCCGAGCACCCAGTCCCAGTCGGCTTGCGTGTGCTTCCAGATGGTCTTGCCTGGGGAGCCCACGCCAGCGTTGTTGCACAGCAAGTGCACTGCGCCAAAGCGATCCAACGCCTGCTGCGCGAGCGCCTCCACGCTGGCTCCTTGCGAAACGTCCGTGCGCACGGCGAGTACGTTGACGCCGATGTCTTCGAGCATGGCGGCGGTCTGCGCAAGTGGCTCGTCCTCGATATCTGCCAGGACGACGTTCATGCCCTCGCGAGCGGCGCGCTCGGCCAGCCCGCGCCCGGTGCCGCTGGCTGCACCCGTGATGACGGCCGTTCTCCCTCGTAGGTCTTTCATGGGGCCTCCTGATTCGTGGGCAACGATATCAGGCCCGCCAGGTGGGCCGTATCGCCCCACGCGACGACCGACGCTGTCCCTTGCTGGTCGTCAAGGATGGAGACACTGCAGGGCAGAGGGCTCTGGCGTTTCCAGAACCCCTCAGGCCCTTCGCCGAGAAGCGCGGCGGCTAGCGCGCGCAGAGCCCAGCCATGCCCTACCACCAACACCTGGTCGTCCGGACGATGGCACCGTAGAAGCGCGGCGACAGCTTGTTGTCGTTGGTAGAGCTGCGCGATGCTCTCGCCTTCGGGCGGCGTGAAATCAGGCACGGGCAGCCCGTCTTGCGTCCGCTCGACGAGACGTGGATCCTTGGCCACTGCGCGGATGAACAACCAGCCTTCGTATGTGCCGTCGGATATCTCTCGGAGGTCACGGTTGATGATCAGTTCAGGGGCCTGTTCGGGTTGCTCAGCCAGCACTAGCTCTGCGGTCACCAACGCTCGCGAGAGATCGCTGGTGTAGGCCGCGTTGAAGCGCGTTTCAGCGAGGTGACTCGCAGCAGCTTGCGCTTGATCCAAGCCCTCCTGGGATAGAGGGACGTCGGTCTGCCCCTGCAATCGCTTCTCGCGGGTCCATTCGGTGTGCCCATGTCGTACCAGGTAGAAACGAGCCATTGAGCCTCCATGCGAGAACCGAGCGAATCATGTTGCCTCAGCCAAGCAGCACCAAGTGGGTGCAGGGCGTGCCCTGCCTAGCGGCGCCAGTTGGTGATTGGCTTGGGCAGTTCCACGCCGTCCACGAAGATGGCGTCGACGCGCTCGTTGAAGAAGCAAAGCATGCCAACGACCTTGGACGCTTCAGGCGTGGGGTAACGGTACATCCACGCCGCGTCTTCCAGCGTCTTGCCGTTGACGACCACTGAGTGGTAGTCGGCGGTGCCCTTGTAGGCGCATCGACTCTCAGTGGCGCTAGGCGTGAGGAGGTCGAGGCGAACGTCGGCCATGGGCAGGTAGTAACGCATGGGGTGGCCAGGCTCCAGTAGCATGACGGACTCGGTCGTTTCGGCGACCGTTTCGCCGCCCACGACGACCTGGATCTTGCGATCGGTTTTCACGGTGTCGATCCGCTTGAACGGGTCACGCGCGTGGACGAACACCTCTTCACGCTCCTCGAACCAGGCGTCCATCTTGGGCCAGTCGAAGGCCACGTAGCCCTTCAAGAAGTTGGCTGTCTCGACCGGCTCCTTGAACGTCCAAACGGAGTCCTCAGCCGTTCGTTCGCCGACGGTGAGCGAACAGAAGGACGCGTCACCCCGGATCGGTGAATTCTTGACCGTGGCGTTGGGCGTCAGCAGATCCATGCGGACGTCTGCCTCGGGGAAGTAGTAGGCAGGCGGGCCGCCCTCGCGGAGCAGGTAGGCATTGGTGCTGTCGGCGACAGGCACGCCACCGAAGATGACGCGGATGCGCTTGGGGCTGTGCATCCAACGTGGGCTTGGCGCCGCGATCAGCTTGTTGTTCTCGTCTGTGAACTCGGCTTGCATGGTCATGGTGTGCCTCCGTAGCTGCTAGCTCTTAACTGTGACTACCTGGGTGCGTAGTCTGGCGTTTCAACCATCCCCCTGCCCCCTTCCTGCCAGGAAGGGGGTTCTAAAAGGGGCGACAGGGGGACACCCCCTGGCCCCCGGCAAAGGGGCGTTGCCCCTCTGCACTCCTCGTTTCGGACTACTTGGCCGCTGCCGCCAGGGACTGGTCTATCTCTGCGTCCGTCATGCCATAGACGTCGCGTGCCTTGGCACGGGTGATGACGCCGTCTTGAAGGTCGCCCACGACCAGCGCCCTGTCGCGTTCGCGCGGGTCACCCACGCCACCACCGCCACCCGTTTCGATGCGAAAAACCTCGCCAGGTTGCAGGCCGATGTTGGACGCGATTCCGGGGTGGGATGTCTCACGGTCGTTGCCGGGGTGAACGACCACGTAGGCGTTGCTTCCGTCGTGGCCACCTTCGACGCCAGACGCCTGGCGCTTGGCTGCTCCACCAGACAACCTGCTGCTGGAGTCGACCTTGTACTCGCGAACGTAGCCAGGGCCGCCGCGCGATTTGCCGTCGCCGCCGGTGTCCGGCAGTATCTCGAACTTGGTCATCTGCACCGGGAATTCCGACTCGATGATCTCCACGCTGGTGAAGCGCCCGCCCGTCGCGCGAGCGCCCACGCCGCTGTGGCCATCGCCGCCGTCCCACGCGCGAGCACCCGCGTACATCAGCTCGTACTGCACGTACTGCCGATCACCGTCGCCCTGGTAGCCGATGACGATGGAGCTTTGCGTGGAGTTGTGGGCGAGCGAAGGCTGGCCTGCCGCCTGGGCGAGCGCTGCCATGATGACGCTTTCCACAATGGACACGGTCTTGGAGTAGAAGCCCACCGGGCCTGGGAACTCAGGGTCGATGAGGCTGCCTTTGCGGAAGCGGCATTCGATGGCCTCGAACAGACCGTGGTTGATGGGCAGGTAGGGGTCGGTGAGGGCGATCATGCCGTTGTAGGCCAGACCACGCACGAATGGCGGACGTACGTTGATGGGAGCGGTGGCCTGGTCGCCGGTTTGCGTGAAGTCCAGCACGAGGCGGTCGCCCTCTTTGATGACCGCGACGTGTAGCCTGATCGGCTTGTCGGGGTTCGACGGGTCGTCGACCCACGTTTCGGACTCGGCTACGCCGTCCTTCCAGGTGGCGATGAGCTTGTGGGCCTGAGCGCCCGTGTGCTCCACCAAGTCCTCGAACATCTGGAGCATCGTGTCGATGCCATAGGACGCGATGGCGTCCTTCACGCGGGCCTCGCCGATGCTGAAGCAGACGCCAGCCTTGGCGTTGAGGTCGCCGATCATCATGTCAGGCGTGCGGCTGTTGGCACGCACGAATGACACGGTGTCTTGCACTAGCTTGTAGTCGCGCATGAAACGCACCGGCGCGATCTGCAAACCTTCGCCGAAGATATCGCGGGCCGTCGCATTACGACTCCCCGCCGCCACGCCACCGATGTCTGGCGTGTGCCCCATGCTGGCCGCGTACGCCACATGCTTGCCCTCGTGAAAGACCGGCGTCATCACCACCATGTCGTTGGCGTGGGGACAGCCGCTGTAGTACGGGTGATTGCACAGGAAGGCGTCGCCTTCGCGCATGTCATCGATCGAGTAGAACTGGAGCAAACCTGCGATCGATTCGGGGTACGCGGCCATGTGCGTGGGGTGGCTCGACTGGCCGACCAGCCGACCCTGCGCGTCCAGCACGCCACAGCTGAAGTCGTGGGATTCGCGAACGATCGTGGAGAACCCCGTGCGGAACACCGCCTTCTCCATCTCGCGCACGATGCCATCGAGTCGTGCTCTCAGTACCTGATAGGTGATGGGGTCTACGTGTGCCATCTGCTGCTCCTACGCCTTGGCTGACTCGCCCGCTGATCCGCCAACTGTTTCAAGGGTACGTTGGACGTCCCTCACGTGGTGGAATGCGTCGTGGGTTGTGGTGCGGATGATGTCCGTGATGTTCTGCGGCCCACGGTCGTCGATGATCATGGTGATCACTTTGCCTGCTGAGTGCTCGACGGCTTCGATCATGTCGGCCACCGCGTGATCGAGCGACCAGAGCGCGCCCAGGATCGGAATGTGCTCGTACTGCCGAGCCTCGGCGAGTTGGTCGGGGTCGTAGGGAACGGTGTCCCCGTAGGCGCCCAGGTCCAGCGCGGCGATACGTTCAGCGAAGATGTGTAGGTTGTCGCCGACGTGAGCCACGTACGCGCCTGCCGACCAGGTGAGATCCGGGTGGCGAGCGCTCGCATCGTGGTCGCCAAGCGCTTCACGGAATCGCGCGGGGATGCTCGCGAGCAACGCGAGAGTCTCAGCGTGGGTGGTCGTCCACACGAAACCACACTCACTGCACGGATCGCCGTACTTTTCCGCTCCCCAATCGCTCATCACTCGCTCCCAATAACCAGGTTCATGTAGGCGTCCACGGTTGCTCGTTGCTGAGGATAGACGACGGTCGTCGAGTCCACCTGTTCGATGATTGCCGGGCCTTGGATGGTGTGGCCAGGCCCCAGCAGACTGCGGTCGTAGATCGGCGTAGCTGTCACGCCGACGCTGGCGTCGAAGCAAACGTCACGCTGGCCCGTGCTGGCCGTGCTGAGGTACGTCGTGGTCTGCGGGTGCTTACGCAACGTCGCTTTGGTGACCAGCGCGGAGGCTCGCAGGCGGTAGTTGACCGCTTCTGCGTCCTCGTCCGGCGCGCTGTGCCCGAACGACCGTTCGTGGAGTTCATCAAACGACCGGCGGAGCGTGGCGAGATCAGCGTCCGCCACCGCACTGCTGTCGCCAACAGGCACGGTCAGCTCGTAGCCCTGGCCGAGGTAGCGGATGTCCACGGCGAACTCGAGGTTCAACTGGCTGAGCGCGTAGCCCTCCGCGGTGAACTCGGCCTCGGCCCGTTGGCGCAACTCGTCGAGCAGCGTGGTTAGCTCGCTCGCCTTGAGTTCGGACACCAGGCGCAGGCGCGATGTCACGTAGTCACGTCGCGGGTCGGCCATGAGCAGCCCGAGCGCCGACGTCACGCCTGGATTGGGTGGGATTACGATGTTGGCCATGCGCAGGTCAGCCGCGAGACGCCCCGCCGGGACAGGCCCGCCGCCGCCGAAAGCCACAAGCGCGAACTCGCGCAGGTCGTAGCCCTGCTCGGTTGAGACCGCCCTGATCCCCTCTTCCATCTTCGCATTGGTGATCCGAACTATCCCCTCTGCCGTTGCCAGCGGGCCAAGCCCTAGCTGTTTCCCCAGGCCTTCGATGGCCTCCAGCGCCTTGGCGCGATCGAGACTCACTCGACCTGCGAGTTTGGTGTCTGGGTTCAAGAATCCAAGCACCAGGTTGGCGTCAGTCACGGTTGGCTGGGTGCCACCTTGGCCGTAGCAAACCGGGCCTGGATCCGCGCCTGCGCTCTCAGGCCCGACGCGCAGACCGCCTCCGCCATCGATGCTGGCCATCGTCCCGCCGCCCGCGCCGATGGTGTTGATCATGAGCATGGGCACCGCGAGCTCCCAGTCACCGATGCGGCCGGACGTCGTCTCCAACACACGGCCTTCCTGGCCGATGGCGATGTCGGTGCTCGTGCCGCCCATGTCCAGCGACAGCACGTTCTTGAAGCCTGCGGCTTCAGCAACCTGAATGCCTGCTATCGCCCCAGCACACGGCCCCGACAGCACCGTCGTGATGGGCATGACGCTACTGATGCGGGCCACGCCACCGTTGCTTTGCATGACGTACAGCGCCTCGCTGTCGACGCCTTGACTCCTGATCCGTTGCTCCAGCACTTCCAGGTAGCGCACCATCATTGGAGCGATGCGCGCGTTGGCGACGGTCGTGCTGAGCCTGGGGAACTCCCGCATCTGCGGCAGCACACGCGAGGAGAGCGATACGCCCACGCCTGGTGCTTCGCGCGCGATGATCGCGGCGATCTGCTGCTCGTGTTCGGGGTTCAGGAATGAGAACAAGAGCACCACAGCTATCGATTCCACCCCCGCGCTCACCAACGAGCGCACGGCTTCCACTACGCTCGCCTCGTCCAGTGGCGTGAGGACTTCGCCTCGGTGATTCACACGCTCCTTGGCCTCGCGTCTAAGCCGAGGCTGTACCGGCGCATTCTTCGCCTCGTAAAGGCTGGGGGTGCGGCTCGTGTCCTCCGGTGGCGCGAGATGCCAAACATCGTTGATCGCGCCAAAACCTTCGGTGATGAACAGGCCAACCTTGGCGCCACGCCCCGTGAGCAGGGCGTTGGTGCCAACAGTCGTGCCATGCGAAAGCGAGGCAACCTGATCCACCGCAACTCCACTCCCCAGCAGTTCAGCGATGCCGTCGGCGATCGCCTGACCTGGGTCAGCGGGAGTCGAAGGAAGCTTCAGCACCCGCAGGTCGCCCGTATCGCTGTCCAGCACGACGATGTCGGTGAACGTTCCTCCGGTGTCGACGGCGATCGTTTGCATGGTTCCCCGTTCCCGTTGAGTTCCGGCACGCACAGGCCTGCCGGTGGGGCCATGCCTGTGCGTGGGCGTTATAGCTGTGGGCCACCCGAGTGTCAACGCGAGGCGTCGCCCACCAACAGCGAGACAACGCTCTATATCGCACGTACCATGACCCCAAGATGCGCTACGTCCACCAAGACCACCTCGGCTCCACCTCCGTCATCACCGACGACACCGGCGCCGCCGTCTATGAAGCGTCGTACGACCCCTGGGGCAACGTGAGCGCCAGCACCGGCACAGCCGACACCGACCGCCTCTACACCGGCCAGCGCTTCGACGCTGCCACCGGCCTCTACTACTACAACGCCCGCTACTACGACCCCACCCTCGCCCGCTTCATCTCGCCGGACACCATCGTCCCCGGCGTCGGCAACCCGCAAGCGTGGAACCGTTACGCTTACGTCCTTGGCAACCCGTTGAGGTACGTAGACCCGAGTGGGAAGGATCATCGGAAAGCTGAGGAATCCACGCTTCGCAAGCTATCTACAGGACTCATGGACGCATTGTTGAAAGGCGACACCGGCCGATTCAACCTCTTGTCTGGAGTTCGGAATTCGCTACGTCAAGTAAGCCGAGAAATTGCCTTCCAACACGCGATGAGGGACAAACTGGGGGGAACGCTTACTCGCAAATCCCGCCAGACATCATTGGGAGAATTAGCACCCGGCATGGTCGTGCTCAACTCCCGTGCGCAAACGGCGATTAAGAAGAGTTCAAACCGCGCCGTCACCTCGACCTTTCGGAACGGGGATCAAAAGACCACTTTTCTGATTCACGCGGGGGCACCGGACGGAAAAGACGCGATCACACTAGGCTCGGATATCATCAGCACTGCGGCCCCTGCCGCCGACTTGCGCATTGGCGTCCTAGCACACGAAATCGTCCACGTTGAGCAGGCGCTTGGGCTCAATCCTGCCGAATGGTTTGTCAACTACTTAGCCAACGGCGACGCTTTGGAGCGTGAAGCCTACCTTTCATGTTGCAGGTCCGGGCCAGAGGACATGTGGATACTCGTATTTTAGACGGCGAGCGGCACCGCAGGATTCGTACTAGGCGAGGTCGGGAATTGTCACTGACAGTCATCTGCGTCTTGATGATTACCGCTGCAATCGCATGTCAGCCAGTGTTTGAGCACTGGCAAGTCATAAATCTGTCAAATGAATTGATCATCGTGTTCATCGACCGAGACGCTCACGAAGTATTGGAGCCCCAGCAGCAGTCCGATATACCTGGCGAACCATGCCCATGTCCGCGATCCGAGTCTCGTCTTGCAGGAAAGCGCTATGTAATCAGCGCATACGAGTTCGTGTTGGGAGAGGGCGAATACGGAGGCCATATCACTTCTCGGCCCGAGTTCCAGCTGGGATCTCCCGGGAGGCTGGTGTACTGCAGAGTCTTTACTCGGCCGGAACTGGCATCGCTCGGTTTCGTCATCACCATTCCTGCAAATCATCGACTCCCCGAAGGCGCCCCTAGCGCCAGCGAGACGTGCGTGTGAGTACGCGCCGAACCACCGACGGCCTATGTGACAGCCAGCGCTTCGACAACGCCACCGGCCTCTACTACTACAACGCCCGCTACGGAGCCTGTCCTGAGCGCCGCCGAAGGGACCCAACGCTCGCCCGCTTCATCTCCCGCGACACCATCGTCCCCGGCTAAGGCGCCCCCCAAGCGTGGAACCGCGCCCACCGTGTTCACGCTCCACATCGGCTAGAGTCGAACTACATACCACCACGCCAATACCTAGCGTGCGACACCGGCCCCTATCGCCATCGCTCCCCCATCCCCTATCGTGTTCCCTGAGCGACCTACGTCACCCACGTACCAGCGCCCCGACGAGACAAATCAACATCTCCTCGGGGCGTTCGTCGTTCGCACGGGGCTGCAGCACAGGAGGCAATGGGCCTAAATGGACCCATTTGTACCCACGATCCGAAGTCGGATCTCAGGAGTAAATGAGCATTAATGAGCATGTTTGACCATACCTCTCGGCGCACCGCAGGAGCCGCTACTCTGCTCCAGGGGCAAGACCGGGGGCTCATTTCGTCTCAGTCCGCGTATGGATCGCGCAGAGACGACCAGAACAGACTCATGCCGGATCGTAGCGGATCGACTCGGCAGCAAGGCCTGTCCTGCGGGGCGTACAATCCGGCACGCTAGCCAATAGCAGCACTCTAGGAGAACCCCATGACGACAGGTTCAGCGGTCAACGAAACATTACCGGCAGCCGTGCTGCCCTCCCTGGATGGCACGATGGTGGATTTCGCCTCCTTCAGAGGTAAAAAACTCATCATCTTCATGTGGGCGTCCTGGTGAAACTGCCGCCAACAGTTGCCAGTCTGGCAGCAAGTGGTCGAGCAGTACGCCGGTAGCGATTTCGAGTTGCTCGCCGTGGCGGTCGACGCCCAAGGCGCCGACAAGCCGCGTCCGTTCATGGAGCAGGCCGGGGCCACGTTCACGTGCGTGGTGGACGCTGAGAACCTGCTTTCCAAGACGTTCGGATTCAAAGCCGTCCCCAACGGGATACTGGTCGACGAGAACGGCATCGTCGTCCACCAGAAGTTCGGCGGGTTCGACATCCGCAAACCCGAGACTCGCGAGTTGGTGGATGCGTGGCTCACGTCAGGTGCGACAGCCGGGGCTGAATCGACCGGCCGCGCCGAGGTTGATCCCCGCGTTCACGTGCTCTTCGACGAGGGGCTGGCACTGCTGCGGAGCGGCGACACGGACGGCGCGCGTGCCAAGTGGCGCGAGGCCTCGGTGATTGACCCCGATAACTACGTCGTCCACAAGCAGCTTTGGTCCATCGAGAACCCCGAGCGCTTCTACGGCGAGAAGGTGGACATGGACTGGCAGAAGCAACAACTGGCGCAGGGGCTCTAACCACATGAAGATCGCGAGCTACACAACGCAGGCCGTCCGGGTTCCCCGCGAGCACGCACCCTTCGCCAAGGGCGGCGACGAGATCGATTTCGTGACCGTGAGGCTCCGCACCGACGACGGCATCGAGGGCATAGGTTACGCAGGTTTCGCGCCGCAGGTGATGACCGCGGCGCTGCACGCAGCCGTCGCTGGTCTATGCGGCGTCACGGTCGGCATGGATCCCATGAACACCGAAGAGATCGGTTCCCGCCTGTTTCGTGCCGGCGGTAGCGGTTCGCCCGGCGGGCTAGTGACCCGCGCGATCTCCGCGATCGACGTGGCGTTGTGGGACATCAAAGGCAAAGCCCTGGGCCTGCCTGTGTACAAGCTGCTCGGCGCCTACCGGGACCGTGTGCCCACCTACGCCAGCGGATACCTGTGGCGGTCGTTTGACCTGGACATGCTGACCTCCCACGGCAAGCGCCTGGTGGACGAAGGCTTCACTTCCATGAAGTTCAGGCTGGGCGCCGAGAAGACCATCGCTGCCGAGGTCGCTCGCCTCCGCACCATGCGCGACGCCGTTGGCCCGGACGTGGAGTTGATGATCGACATCAACCAGCTGTGGGACGTCAACCGCGCCATCACCATCGGTCGGGAGATGCGCGAGTACGGCATCACCTGGCTCGAAGACCCCACGACCTTCGACGATTTCAGCGGCCTCGCCAAGATCGCAGACGCCCTCGACACGCCCATAGCCGCAGGCGAGTACGTCTACGGCATCGCCCCGTTCAGCCAGATGATCGCCCAACGTTCCATAGACATCGTCATGGTGGATTTGCTCCGTGTCGGCGGCATCACCCAATGGATGAAGGTCGCCCACATGGCTGAAGCCCACAACCTGCCCGTGGTCACCCACCTCGCGCCTGAGGTTCTTGTCCATGCACTCGCCGCCGTCCCCAACGGCCTCACCGTCGAGTACATGCCCTGGTCGTTCCCGCTGTTCAAGTGGGTGCCGCCCGCGGTGGACGGCCACATCGAGCTGCCCCAGACGCCTGGCTTCGGCCTAGAGTTCGACGAGGATGTGCTGGCCAGAGGCGCGCTAGCGCTCTAGGCGATTATCATCCGGCGGTAGGGGCAACTCCTACCCGCGCCTAGGGGCGATGCCCTAAACTTGCCTGGTTCGTCAGGCCAGAGGCGGGAGAAGGCGTGAAAGTAGGCGTTACGGTTCTGAATTTCGGGAAGGGCACAGGCCCCGAGAGTCTGCTCGCCCGCGCCCGTATCGCCGAGTCCATGGGATTCCACTCGGCGTTCATCTCCGACCACGTGGCGATAACGCCCGACGTCCGTGCACGCTACCCCGAGCCGTTCTACGACACCTTCGCCACCCTGGCCTGGCTCGCAGGCCAGACCGAGCGGATCACCCTCGGCACCACAGTCTGCGTGCTCCCGTATCGCCACCCCGTCGAGATGGCGAGGCTCACGGCCAACATCGACCAGTTCAGCCGAGGCCGGTTCGTATTCGGAGTGGGAGTTGGCGGCAACAAGCTTGAGTTCGCCGTGCTCGGCGTTCCCGTCGAGCGTCGTGGCGCCATCTCTAACGAGTACCTCGAGGTCATCCACGCGCTGTGGACGCAAGAGGAAGTCACCTACCACGGTCGCTTCGTGACCCTCGACGAGGTTTCAGGCGTCCACCCCTATCAGAGTGAAGGGCGAGCCAACCCGCCAGTATGGGTGGGTGGTCGCAGCGATGCCGCCATGCGCCGCACGGTCCGCTTCGACGCGGCGTGGCACCCCAACCGCATGACGCCAGGTTGGCTTCGCGACACGGGCTTGCCCCGACTGCGCGAGATCGCGGGCGAATTCGGCGCCAAGATGCCCCCCCTCTGCCCGCGTATACAGGTTGAGATCACCGAGATGCCCATAGAGGGCGATGACCGGATCTTCGGAGTCGGCACCCTGGAGCAGATCCACGAGGACTTCCTGCTCCTAGATCAGCTAGGGGCGGAGCACGTCCTCCTGGACTGGTACGTCCATGGTGACCCCGAAACCGTACCGACCGACGAGGATGCCTGGCGCCAATTGTCGCTACTGGCCGACCAAGTTTTAGACCTCAAGAACGAACGAGTGAGATAGTCTTACGCCTATGAAGATTGGCGATCGCATCGACAAGCCGTGGGGTTGGGAAGAAATCCTGGATCTCAACGACCACTACTGCATAAAGCACATGTTCATCAACGGCGGCCACCGCCTGAGCAAGCAGTACCACGAACGCAAAACGGAATCGCTGATGCTCGTTCAGGGCGGGGCCGAGCTCACCTGGCGTGTCGACGATGGTGAGCAGGTCGTGGCGATGCAACTCGCCCAGTTGTTCCCCATCCCCCCAGGCATGATCCACCGACTCAAGGCCACCGCTGATCAAGGAGCCCTCATCCTTGAGGTAAGCACGCGTGAGGCCGACGACATCGTCCGCGTCGAAGACGACTACGGGCGAGCCGGAACCTAGCCGCCGAAGCGTCCGCACAACAAACAGGGCCGCATGGGATACCCCACACGGCCCTGCACCGATAAACCTATTGCCCGCGATTCAGCCTAGACTTCGCGGAATTCGCCCTCAACGGTGTCGTCGTCGCCACCCGCATCAGGAGCCGCCTCGCCATCGTCCTCAGCAGTGGGCGGAGCGTCCGCGCCACCCTCAGCCTGCTGCTTCTCGTACACCTGCTGCCCGATCTGCGTCAGCGACGCAGTCAATGACTCCACGGCTGCGCGCAATGCCGCCGCATCTTCAATCGGCGGATCCTGGGCCAGTAGAGCCCTAACGCTGGCTATCTGATCCGTGATCTCCTGATTGAGTTCAGGCGTGATCTTGTCCCCGTGTTCGGCCAGGGACTTGTCAGCCTGGTACGCCGCGTTATCGGCGCCGTTCCTCGCCTCGACCACCTCACGGCGCTTGGCATCTTCCTCAGCGTGGGCTTCGGCTTCCTTGACGAGTTGCTCGACCTCGTCGCTGGAGAGACCGGAGGACGCGGTGATGGTGATCCGTTGCTCCTTGTTGGTGGCCTTGTCCTTGGCCGAGACGCTCAAGATACCGTTGGCGTCGATGTCGAACTCGACGTCAATCTGGGGCAGCCCGCGCTGAGCGGGGGCGATGCCATCGAGGTTGAACCGTCCGATGGACTTGTTTTCGTTGGCCATCCCTCGTTCGCCTTGAATCACGTGAATCTCGACGCTGGTCTGGTTGTCCGCCGCAGTAGTAAACGTTTCTGTGTGCGACGTGGGAATGGTCGTGTTGCGTTTGATGAGGTGCGTTGCCACGCTGCCCAGAGTTTCGATGCCCAGGGACAGCGGGGTGACATCTAGCAGCAGGATGTCGGTGACTTCACCCTGGAGCACACCAGCCTGGATGGCTGCCCCAATGGCGACCACTTCGTCCGGGTTCACTCCCTTGTGGGGCTCCTTGCCAAAGAGCTCTTTCACCTTTGCTAGTACCGCTGGCATGCGGGTCATGCCGCCGACCATGACGACCTGGCCGATGTCGGCTTGCGCGATGCCAGCGTCCTTGATGGCCTGACGGCAAGGCTCGGCAGTGCGCTCGATGAGGTCTGCCGTGAGTTGCTCCATCTTTGCGCGGGTGAGGCTCATTGCCATGTGCTTTGGGCCTGACGCATCAGCGGTGACGAACGGGAGGTTGATCTCCGTCTGAGCAACAGTGGATAGTTCAATCTTGGCACGCTCTGCCGCTTCCTTCAGGCGTTGGAGCGCCATCCGGTCCTGCTTGAGGTCAATGCCCTGTTCCTTCTTGAATTCGTCGGCCATCCAGTGGATGATCCGCTGGTCGAAGTCGTCGCCACCGAGGTGAGTGTCGCCGTTGGTGGATTTGACCTCGAAGACGCCCTCGCCGATGTGGAGGATGGAGACGTCGAAGGTGCCGCCGCCCAGATCAAACACCGCGATCAACTCGTCCTCGTTCTTGTCGAGGCCGTAAGCGAGTGAGGCCGCCGTGGGCTCGTTGATGATGCGGAGTACCTCCAGACCAGCGATCTGACCTGCATCCTTGGTGGCTTGACGTTGGCTGTCATTGAAGTAGGCAGGCACCGTGATGACGGCTTGTGTAACTTTCTCGCCCAATTTGATCTCGGCGTCAGCCTTCAATTTCTGCAGCACCATCGCCGCAACTTCAGGGGGCGTGTAGTCGCGATCACCCATTCGCACGACGGCCTCGCCTGCAGAACCGGCCTTGATCTCGTACCCAATGGTTTCGATCTCATGTTGGACCTCAGCGAACTGGCGACCCATGAATCGCTTCACCGAGTAGACCGTGTTCTGGGGGTTGGTTACGGCTTGTCGCTTGGCGACCATACCGACGTACCGTTCGCCCGAATTTGGATTGAGGGCAACGACGGATGGAGTCGTGCGCCCACCTTCTGAATTTTCAAGGACGACCGGTTCGCCCGCCTCCATAACGGCCACGGCCGAGTTGGTGGTTCCTAGGTCTATCCCAATCACTTTCGCCATACGGGCCTCCTCGCCCTGCTTTCAGGCAGGACGTCATTGTCATCGTTCAGTTGCTACTCGGCTCAGCGGTCTCATCGGGTGCTTTCGCCACGACCACCTGGGCGGGCCTGAGAACACGATCGGCGGTTCGGTACCCGGATGTGACCACGGAGAGTACCGCGCCTGCAGGTTGATCAGTTGTGGGCTGGTAATAGACGGCCTCTTGCTCGGCGGGATCGAAGGTGTCACCCGGAGCAGGCTCGTATTTGGTCACGCCTTCTGCCTGTAGTAGGGCCTGAAGGTTCAGTACCACCATCTTGATGCCGTCTTTCCATGAGTCCGGCGCATCCTCGGACAGCGCTTCCACAGCGCGTTCGAGGTCGTCCTGCACGGGAATAAGCCGGTTCAGGACCTGGGCAGCGGCGTTGCGCACTACCATTCCTCGCTCCTGGTCGGTGCGGCGCTTGAAGTTGAGGAAATCCGCCTGAGTTCGTTGAGCGATCGCTTTGAATTGATCACGCTCTTGTTCAAGGGCGGTTATTGGGTCCGTCGGCTCGTCAGCCTTTCCTGTGGCCTCGTCCGGGATTTCGGATGAGTTTTCGGGGTCGTGGGTCGTCATCGAGATGCGTGTCCTGTGTGGTGTGGCTGGTGGGCGAGGTTTCCGGCTACCGCTGCGGGCCAGCGAAGAGTTCCATTATCTGATCGAACATGCGGTCGAACGCCTGGGTGGTCGCTCTTCGGTTGGCCTGGTTCTGGTTCATCTGGCTTCGCGCGGCGGACAAACGGTCGAACACGGCGATAGCCATCTCGACTCCTGCAAGGTTCAGCCGAAGCTCATCGACGAGTCTTTTTATCACACGGAGCTTTGCGATGTCCTCCTCTGAGTAGAGGCGGAGCATGCCAACGGTTCGTGACGGACGAACGAGGCCTACACGTTCGTACTTGCGCAGCGTCTGTGGGTGCATAGATAGGATGCGCGCGGCGACGCTGATGATGTAGAGGCCTTCGGTCGGTTGCTCAGCTTCCTGCTCCCGCTGACGAGCAGGCGGGACACTTGCCGCAGCCATCTGACCGAAGAGCATATCTTCGAACACGCCGCGCGTTGTGCGGGCCTGGACTCTTCGTCTGTTCTCTTGCATCGGGTTCGGTTCCCTGGGGCCTCGCAGGAGGTCTCTCCTGTCCGAGCGCTTGTACAAGCATACCACCATTGACACGATGCATGTCAATCTACGTTACATGATGTGCTTTGCGTGAAACCCCCCAAACAAGATGGGGGTAATCCTGACACCGCGCGCACTCATACGTCATCTACTATGACGCAGCGGTGGAACAAACTCATCGCGAAGTCGTCACCAAATAACGAGATGTGACGGAAAGGAGATAAACGATGATGTTCAAGGCATGCCCACGGTGTGGTGGCGATGTCCGGGAGTCGTCAGACATGTACGGTAGGTACGTGTCATGCGTTCAGTGTGGACATTCAGCTGACGTGCCGGAGCCGCGAGTTATCGCAGCTGGGTACCAGGTCGTTGACCACAAAGACGCTGCTTGAGATACGAACCTGACGTGACCCAGTAGAACGCCTCGACTGTACGTCGGGGCGTTCGTGTTTAAATCCCATTTTCGGCTGGCAGTAAAACGATATTTGCCTGCGTGGCGTTCGGTGATGCGAGCCAGGCTGGCAGGGCATCACGCAGTGTGGCGACGGAGAGGCTTGCGTAGGTCAGGGGCAGAGGAGCGAGGCAGCGCTGGGCGTCACGGACGATCTTGGCCGCGCTGGTGGGGTTGCCACGTTGGGCGTGGGTGAAGGCGGCGCCGAGTTTGGAGAGCGCTAGGGCGAGGAGCTGGTCTGGGTAGGGAGCGTCGTGCCAGGCGCGTTCGAAGGATTCGTGTGCTTCGAAGAATTTGGCTTGATTGAATTCTGTGACGCCGGTCTGGAACGCGAGCGATGCTGCGAGTTGGTGGGCGTCGCCGGGGTTGCCGCCTGCGGTGAGGTAGGCGAGCCAGCGAGCATCGAGCGCTTGGCGTTGGCCTTTGGCGTGTTGCTGCGGTGGTGGCGGGTTGGCCACGAAGCGCTCGCCTAGGTTTCCAGCGCGCCGGGGATCGGCTCGGTGGGGTTTTCGACTTCCAGCGCTTCGTACTTGGACGGGCATTTGATCAGGACACTTTCACGATCGACGACTAGGACTCCCTCTGCGGTGTACTCGCCGCCGAGGACGAGTTCGGAATGGGGGTTGAAGAAGAGGTCGGGCAGAACGCCGTTGTAGACGGCATCTACGACCGCGCCACCATCTTCAAGCTGGAAGGAGGCTGCCAGGGAAGTGCTGCTCTCACGCTCGAAGGTGAAGGGTTTCAGGGAGCCTTTCACCCTGACGTGGGTTTCGCCTGCCACGGGGCCGCGGGCGACGAGTTCGTCGACGCTGAGGTAGTAGGAAGTAGCAGCAGTGAAGGCAGTGAAGGCGAAGTAGCCGAAGGCAAGAAGGGCGATGGAGCCGAGGATGATGGCCTTCCGGCGTCCGGTAAGGACTGAGGCTATCCCTGTGGTTTCCTCGGGTTGCTCTGGGGGTTCGGCTGGGGTGTAGTGGATGTCAGTGGTCATATGTTAATAGTTTACGGGTAGGCCGTGGGTGCTACAACGTTGGGGCGGGCTGTGGTCACACTAGGAGATACGCGAGTGCTTGGCACGCGGATTCCCTGGATGACGGCGGAATCAGGGTTTGTGGGCGACGAATAGGTGGGCTTCCATGTCGAGGGTGACGGGGCCATCGCCGTGGCGAGCCTGGAGGATGCGGACGGTGGCCTGGATGGTCGCTTCGAATTGCTCTGGCGTGATCTGGGCCTTGAGGTTGGCAAGGCCCGGGTTGGTTTGCATCTGGCCTTCGATGGTACGGGCGGAGGGGAGCACCCAGGGTTCCGATGACGTGTGGGCGTCGACGGTGGCGAACCCGGCTTGGCGGAGTGCGTCGGACATCACTGCGGAATCGGTGAAGTTGAGGGCGTTGCTGCCCGGCGGAGTGAACTGGAAGTCGGGTACTGCTTCCTGGACCGCTGCCATTATCAGAGGGAATAGTGCCACTCGGTCGGGTGAACCCCAGGTGGTGATGAGGGCGGTGCCGCCGGGTCGTAGGACGCGGGAGAATTCGCCGAAGCCCGCAGCGTGGTCAGGGAAAAAGATGACGCCGAAGTTGCAGGTAACGATGTCTTGAGAGGCGTCTGGCAGGTCGAGCGCTTGGCCGTCCATGACCTCGACACGGACGTTGGGGAGCCCTTCGGCGGCGACCCGCTCTCGGAGTCGATCCGCCATCTTGGGCGAGAAGTCGGTCGCGAGGACATCGGCGCCGAGCTTCGCCGCGCTGAGTGCGACGACACCTGCGCCGGACGCGACGTCGAGGAGCTTGGTCCCGACGCCTACGTCCGCGTGATCGAACATCTTCTGGGCGAATCGTGCGGTGATCCGTTCGACGGTGTCTTCGTAGTGCGCGGTAGCCGCGTCCCAGCCGTCGGGGCGTTGATCTGCTGGTAGCGGCTGCTGCATCGTCGGGTCTCCTAGCGCGAGTCGAGGTTGGGGATGAATTCGCCCATGCGGGAGTTGATGCCGCGCTTGGCTAGTTCCTCAGCGAAGAGCGCGTGGATGCGCGGGTCTTCGTCTTGATACTCAACTTGCATGCCGCCATCTGCCTGGGACTTGTCCATGTTCTCGTAGGTCCACATCTTGGAGTCGAGGACGGGGTAGCGGGAACCACCGAAGTCGAATACCAGGTAGCGAGATTGGCCTTTGGAGACGTTGAAGTGCTGGTGGTACGTCGGGCCGTCCGGTGGCGCGTAGAGCGTTCCGGGCTTCCAGTCGACGCGCACGGTGTCCACGGGATCCTCGCCATCCTTCCACAGGAGGGAGTAGCCCTCGCCTGTAGCGCAGAAGATGTGGGCGCCTGCGTTGTGCTTGTGGGCCTTCTTGTAGGTTCCTTCGAAGAACTGCGAGATGTGGCAGTGCATGGAGGAGTCGCCGAGAAGGAACTGGATGTTGTTGCCAGCGGCACCTCGGGCGACCCAGGGCGGGAGCTCGAAGTTGACGAGGTCAGGGACGAAGTTGGTCTCCCACTGGTGGCGACCGGGCTTGATCTCCCTGAATTCACCTTCACCGTTGTAGTAGCGCTCCACGGCGGCCCGGTCGTCGAAGGTGACGGGGTTGTCGTAGATGAACTCTTTCTTGTGGAAGATGTTGAAGATGATGGGTAGATCCGTGACGGCGGCAAGTCGCGCGGGCTCGGTGCCGGAGCCGTTGAAGATCTGGTGCTTGGCGTTCATGGGAATCGCGAAGATGGCAGAGGGGCCCCACTCGAAGGAGTGCTTGGTGCCGTTGCTCTCTTCGATGACGGTCGCGCCACGCCCTGAGATGACGTGGATGAGCTCGTCGTGCATGTGCTGTTCTTGGTTGAGCTGGCCGCCGGCGGGAATCTCGACGACGTAGGCAGACAGGTAGTCGGATCGGCCGACTAGGTGGATGTACGCGCCCAGGCCTCCCATCCGTTCCCAGGGCTCAAGCTGTACCGTGTGGCAGTCGACGGCGTAGGCCTCGTGAACGGGGATGCCTTCTTCTTTCACGAAGTCGTGGTAGGGAAATACGCCGTAATAGGGATTGAATTCGATCTCGTCGCCCATGATTAATCTCCGATGAGTTGATTGGTTGAGGCTACCCGTGCCGGGGTGCGGGTGCAACGGGCGTGGATTGGTTTGAGCGCTGTTGGTCGTGTGGTGCGCGTGTTTGGTCGCGAAAATGCCGATCTGGACGGAAATGAGCGGGTTGATTTACCTCTGGGGTGTCATCGCTGACGGGTTGGTCGCGCCTGGGGCGTACCTCGTTTCACGAGCGGGGTGGACTCATTTGGCTTCTCCCCGGGCTCGTTGGTAGGCACATCGTGTAGCAAGTCGGGGCTCGCCCTCGGATCTCTTGGACTTCGTCCGCCGGACTGAAGGTCGCTCGGCGCTCCGGGGCTCCGGGCTCGTTGGTGGGTTCGGTTGTGTAGCAGGTCGGGGCTCGCCCTCGGATCTCTTGGCTTCGCCGCTGGACTAAAGGTCGCTCGGCGCTCCGGGACTCCGGGCTCGTTGGTGGGTTCGGTTGTGTAGCAAGTCGGGGCTCGCCCTCGGATCTCTTGCCTTCGGCGCAGGACTGAAGGTCGCTTGGCGCTCCGGAAGGGGGAGTTTGTCGCAGCCCGGGTTCGGGCAAGGTGTCTAAGGTGTTCATTCAAGGTGTCGATGATGGCTGGCCCGGGAAGGGCTTCATCTAGCCAAGGTGTCAAGGTGTCGCTGCGTTTTCCGATGTATTTGTTTGGGGTGTGGCGGCTGGCATTAGCTGGGAGTTGGGAGATCAGGCGGTTTGAGTGGTCGAGAGTCACTATGGGACCACTATAGAGGGGTGGGGTGGTATGGGGTAAGTGGCAGGTGTCAGTGTGGTGCGTGCAATGGAACCCAGATCTAGGTGGTGTGGATGGTGAATATGAAGAAGCCCTCCGTATTACAGGGACGGAGAGCTGTTTTGAATGAAGCTGATGATTTGCCGCTAGGGTGCCGTGGCGCGCCGCCGTCGCATGAAGATGACGATGATGGTCGCGCCTAGCGTGAGTGCTAGCACACCCAAGCCCACCCCCATGCCCCACGTCGCCAACCCTGGCGCGCCTGGAGGAGCATCCACTGCCTTGGGCACGAATGCCCCCGCACCGTCGCCCAATAGAACCGATATGGTGTCTTCCAAGCTGTTCGCGATGGCCATGTCCGACTTGCCGTCGCCGTTCAGATCCCCGATGGCCACAGAGGTCAAGTAAGCGCGCCATGAGAAATCGGTCTTGGTTCCGAAATCCCCCGTGCCGTCACCCGCCAGCACCGATACGGTGATGTTGCCGAAGGGTGCGACGACCAGGTCGAGTTTGCCGTCAGTGTTGAAGTCGCCGATGGCCACGGATTCCGGCCTCGCACCCGTCGCGAAATCGGTTTTCGCCCCGAAGGCTCCAGTGGCGTCACCCAATAGCACCGACACGGTGTCGCTGACGCTGTTCGCTACGGCTAGGTCGGGGTCGCCGTCGCCGTCGAGGTCCCCGATGGCCATGGATTGTGAACCCGAACCGGTCGCGAAGTCGGTTTTGGTTCCAAAGGAACCAGCGCCGTCGCCCAGTAACACCGATACGGTCTCGCAGGCGCTATTCGCGACGGCTAGGTCGGGGCTGCCGTCGCCGTCCAGGTCCGAGATCGTCACGGAGGTCGGACGGGAACCGGTCGCGAATTCGGTTTTCGTCCCGAAGGAACCTGCGCCGTCGCCCGTCAGCACCGATACGGTGTCATTGTTCACGTTCGCCACGACTAGGTCGGGCTTGCCGTCGCCGTTCAAATCCCCAATCGCCACGGAGTAGGGCTCGGAACCGGTCGCGAAGTCGGTCTCCGTCCCGTAGGCCCCCGCACCGTCACCCAGCAGCACGGATACGGTGTCGTTGTTCAGGTTCGCCACGACTAGGTCGGGCTTGCCATCTCCGTTGAGGTCCCCGATCGCCATGGAGAACGGCGCGGAACCGGCCGCGAAGTCGGTCTTAGTTCCGAAGGTTCCCCGGCCGTCACCCAACAGCACTGAAACGTTGTTGCTGTCGCGGTTTACTGCGGCCAGGTCAGGATGGCCGTCGTTGTTGAGGTCCCCGATCGTCACGAAGAACGGAAAGGAACCGGTGGCGAAGTTGGTCTTGGCCCCGAATGCCCCCGCCCCGTCACCCAGCAGCACGGATACGGTATCGTTGATAAGGTTCGCCACGGCCAAGTCGGGCTTGCCATCGCCGTTGAGGTCCCCGATCGCCACGAAATTCGGATCCGAACCGGCCGCGAAGTCGGTCTTAGTTCCGAATGCCCCCGCCCCGTCACCTAACAGCACCGATATGGTGTCGCCACTAATATTCGTAACGGCCAGGTCGGGATCGCCATCGTCGTTGAGGTCCCCGATCGCCACGGAGTTCGGGCGGGAGCCGGTTGCGAAGTCGGTCTTGCGCCCGAAGTACCCGGCGCCGTCACCCAGCAGCACGGATACAGTGCCGCCAAGGTAATTCACGACGGCCAGGTCGAGATCGCCATCGCCGTTGAGGTCCCCAATCGCCATGGATTCCGGATGCGATCCCGTCAGGAAGCTGTCCTTGATCCCGAAAGCCCCCGCGCCGTCGCCCAGGAGCACCGACACGGTGTCGCGTCTAGCGTTCGCCACGGCTAGGTCGGGATCGCCATCGCTGTTGAGGTCCCCGATCGCCAGGGATTGCGGATTCCTACCCGCCCCGAAGTCGGTCTTGGCCCCGAAGGAACCCTCGCCGTCACCCAGTAACACCGATACGGTGTCGTTGGTAACGTTCGCCACCGCTAGGTCCGGCTTGCCGTCGCCATTAAAGTCCCCGATCGCCAGGGATTCCGGCCCCGAACCGGTCGCGAAGTCGGTCTTGGCCCCGAAATCCCCCGCCCCGTCACCCAACAGCACTGATACGGTGTCGCTTCTAATGTTCGTCACGGCTAGGTCGGGATCGCCGTCGCCGTTCAGGTCCTCGATCGCCACGGAGGACGGACCCGAACCGGTCGCGAAGTCAGTCTTGGTTGCGAAACCGGTGCTGGTGCCCAGGAGAACCGATACGTTGTTGCTGTCGTGATTCGCGATGGCCAGATCGGGCTTGCCGTCGTCGTTGATATCCCCGATCGCCACGGAGCGGGGACTGGAACCGGTCGCGAAGTCGGTGTTGGTTACGAAGGACCCACATCCTGCGACCAAACCGACCGAGGCGAGAAATAGGGCCAGGACCGAGGCCGCGAGCAGCCCACCGAGTATGACCGACTGCCCGGCTCTTGCCACGATCGCGGGGGCTGTGATGTGCGACAGACCAAACATGATATGCATATCGTTTTACTTGATTCCTAACAGGCCTTGGAGGATGGGGCCAAGGGGTCGTCGATTTTCCGCTCTAGCCAGTCCTCACCGTGAAGCATGGGACTCATGTGCTCCCAACTACGAGGGCCGTCGCGGATTCTAGCCTATCGGTCCGGCGATTCTATGGTGAATGATTCGGGAGATCATAGTCGATCATCCCTTACTCGAAAGACCGCTGACTGAAGGCGAGGTAGCTGGGGATGGTGATTGATTCTTCGGTACCGCTCACGCGGACTCAGAGTGATGTTAAGCATGCGTTGGGGTGCGCTGGGTGAGAGGCCCTTGGACTTCGCTACCGCTGCGCTCAAGCAACAAAGACAAGAAACAAGACAAAGGCCTCGGCATGTGCCGAGGCCTTTGAGTAACTTTGATGCCTGTCGCTGAATGGGCTTGCGCCCTGGCTTACGCGCCGGGGCGGACGAACTGGCGCATCTTGGAGGCGGGGCCTCGGACGGCGAGTTCCTTTTCGGAGAGGTCGAGGACAGCGGGGTTTTCGTCTTGGTATTCGACTTGGTGGCCACCGTCTTTGGCGGAAATGTCCATGACTTCGAGGCCGTTGAAGGTGGTTTCCAAGACGGGGTAGCGGGCTCCGCCGAAGGCGAAGGCGGCAATGCATGGGGCACGATGGTGCGAGTGGCGCTTGGCGCACGGTGGGCGCGGGCGGATTGGCAAGGTGTCCAGGGGGTTCTTTAATAGGGTGGTGTTTGCGGGCCCGGGAAGGGTTTCATCTAGACAAGAGGTCAAGATGTGGTGCGTGCAGTGGAGACGGGCTCTAGAGCCCGTCTCAGAAGACCAAGGTTGGGGGAGTCTGCCGCCAGCGGTTGATCGGAACCACCAAAGGGTTTTTGAGGTTAAATGCCGCCGCCAGCGGCGCGACCTACACTGCCTCTTATTTGGGTTGATACAAGAGGGCGAAGGAGGGACGCGGGTATGAAAGAGATGAAATGGATCTGGGTACCATTGCTGCTCTTGGGGGGCGGACTTGCGTTCGTGTTGTCCTTCGGGGCAGAGGGCATGTGGTCCGTGGTGCTGGTGTTTGGTGGCGTCATCGCCTGGGCGATTCCCGTGACCGTTTCAGTGGTGAGGATGGTTCGTCGGGATAGGGAACATGCGGCGTACTTCCGTCAGGATCAGGGCCAGCCCGATGAGTTGGCTCAGCGGGCGGCTAGGAGCACGGCGTTCGATAACGAGTTCAACGACTGACGGTTCGCTCTGAAGCCCCTGGCTTAGTGCTGGTAGAGATTCGATGTCACAAAGACGAGGCAATAGGTAGGAGACTTGCCTGTCGTCTCGTCGTTTCCAGGAGTCTGCTGCATGTCCGCGCCGTTCGGTGATAGGGTTGGCCCGTCGCGCCCGAGAGCGGGGAAGCTGCGATGAGGTGTGTGGATGGCGAGCCCTGAGAAACCCGCGACCACGTCGACTCCGCGGGTTGATGGCGTGGGTAAAGTCACTGGCGCTGCCGAGTACACGGCGGATGTCGCCGTAGAAGGCGCGCTGTGGGCGAAGGTGCTACGTAGCCCGCACGCCCACGCCCGCATCAAGCGGGTTGACGCCTCGAAAGCGCGAGCGTTCCCTGGTGTGCATGCCGTCATCACAGGCGACGACGTTCCGCGTGTCCTCTCAGGCCGTCGTATCAAGGATCTGCCGATCATCGCGCAGGATGTCGTGCGCTTCATCGGTGAGCAGGTCGCCGCCGTGGCGGCCATCGACGAGGAGACCGTCGAGCGCGCGCTGGCGTTGATTGAGGTTGAGTACGAGCCACTCCCCGCTGTCCTCGACCCCGAAGAGGCGCTGGCAGAGGGTGCTCCGCTTGTGCACCCGGAGATGCACACCTACGGCGGATTGCCCAAGCCGTTCGACGCGCCGACCAACCGCTTCGTCACGAATCACTGGGGCAAGGGTGATGTCGATGCGGGGTTCGCTGAGGCGCACATGGTCATCGAGAACGTGTTCACCACGTCCATGATGCACCAGGCCTACATGGAGCCCAACGCCTGGATAGTTCTCGTGGATGAGGACGGTCGAACGCAGGTGTGGGCCTCCAACAAGACCCCGTACCCGAGTCGTCGCCAGATCGCGGGAGCCATGGGCCTGGAGCCCGAGGAGATGCGCTTCAACCCGGTGACCATCGGTGGAGACTTCGGTGGCAAGGGCCAGCCTCGCAACATACCGCTGTGCTATCACCTGGCCAAAGCTGCCGGTCGTCCAGTGCGCATGGTGTTCGATTACACCGAGGAGTTCGGCGCCGCCAACCCACGTCATCCGGCCATCATTCGCATGCGGACCGGCGTGAAGAACGACGGCACGATCACTGCGCACGAGGCTGAAATGCTGTTCGACAGCGGAGCGTACGCAGGCTTCATCCCCGCTGGGTTCGTACCCGCTGGCTCCAACGCTGGCGGCACGTACCACATCCCCAACGTCCGCGTGACGTCGTCGCACGTTTACACCAACAAGGTGCCTCGTGGGTATATGCGTGGCCCGGGTAGGCAGCAAGCGACATTCGCCATGGAGTCCCAGATTGATTGCGTGGCGCACTCGATCGCCATGGACCCCGCCGACCTGCGGCGCGTCAACGTTGTGCGCGACGGCGAGGAGACGAGCGTTGGCGAGCGCTTCAGGGAGATCAAGGCCATCGACACGCTGGATGCGGCCATCGTGGCATCCGGTTACGGTGGCCCTAAGCCACGCCACGTTGGTCGGGGCATCTCGCTGGCGCACCAAGAGGCGTCCGGGGGCGAGACACGCGGCACCGTCGCCCTGAACCCGGATGGTACGGTTGTGCTGTCGACGCCTGTGTTCGAGCAGGGAACGGGGACGTACACGATTCTCCAGCAGGTTGTCGCTGAGCGCCTTGGTCTGCCAACGAGCCGGGTGACGGTGCGCGTGCTGGATACGGACGGGTTCGACTTCGACAGCGGTATGTCGGCGCAACGTGGGACGCGGGTGGGCAGCCACGTGGCGCACGAGGCCGCGTCTGCCGCTGAGCGCGAGATGGCCAAGTTGGCGGCAGACGTGCTCGGCTGGCCGGAAGACCGCATAACTATTGCTGGCGATGAGCTTCGCCGCACCGACACGGACGAGTGCGAACCGTGGGCTGCGTTGGTGCAACGCACCGGCGCGCCGGTCGTCGGCTCGGCCACGTTGAACGACGATACCGCTCCGGGCATCACGGCGTTCACGACGCAGGTTGCCGAGGTCAGCGTGGACACGGAGACGGGCCAAGTACGCTTGCTGAAGCTGACGACGGCCCACGATACGGGGCGCATCCTGAACCCACAGGGGCACCAGGGCCAGATCAACGGTGCGGCGGTTCAGGGCATGGGCTATGCGCTCATGGAGGAGCTGCTCACGGAGCCCGATGACGGGCGCGTGACGACCTTGTCCTTCGCGGATTACAAGATACCGACGACGGCAGACCTGTTCGAGTTGCAGACGGTGTTGCTCGAATCTGACGACGGCACGGGGCCACTAGGGGTGAAGGGCATCGCTGAGAACGCGAGCACCCCAGCGGCCGCCGCTATAGCGAATGCCATCGACGATGCGTGTGGGTTGCGCGCATTGGGACTGCCGCTAACGGCTGAGCGCGTGTATCGTGCACTGCGCGAGCGGGATGACTCTATGCGAGCCACGCGGATCAGAAGCCAGGGAGGCACACCATGACGACACCGGCGAGCGGATCAGACGAGGCTCCTCAGAAAAAGGGGTGGATAGACAAGCAGATGCTGCTTTCTATGCATCTGCCGGCCATCTCCATCGGGTTCGGTCTGGGTGCGACGGTGGTCGTGATACCCAAGCTCACCCAGGACTTGGGCGAGGGCATGGTCGCCGCGATGATGGTGTTCATCCTTCAGCAGTTGGGCACGGCTGTAGCTCCCCTGCCTACGGGTTACCTGATCGACCGTATAGGTCGGCGCAAGATGCTGCTGGCAGGGCCGATCCTCGTCTCCATCTCTTCGATGCTCATCGTTCGCGTGATAGTTATGGACGGTTCCTTCATGGAGATCCTGCTGTACAGGTTCTTCGGTGGTATCGGCGAACAGATGTGGATGCTGAGCCGACTAACCGTCATTGCCGACACGTCTAGCTCGCAGCAGCGTGGCAAGCAGATCACGAGCATGTTCGGCGTGCAGCAGGTCGGGAACCTCACGGGTCCCATCGTCGGGGGAGCAGCATCGGTGGCCGTAGGCCTCTGGCTGCCCTTCGCCATCCACGCTGTGATCGTGTTGCTAGGCGTGCTGCCTAGTTTCTTCATCGTCAAGGAGACGCTGGCGAAGGCGGCACCGTCAACGCAGGGATCAAGTGGGTCTGGTGGAGGATCGGGTGCCGTGGCGCGACGCGGCCTCAGCAAGGCCGATCTCCTGACCCCTCCTATCCCTCAAGTGTTCCTCGCTCAGTTCTTGGCTAACGTCACCCGTGGCGGGATCTTCGGTGGCGGAGTCATCGTCGTTTACGCGTCCTACGGCTTCGGCCTGTCAGAGTTGGAGATCGGCGGCTTGCGCAGCGCCATGTCTTTCGTGGGCATACCCGTGGTATTCGGAGCGGGTTACATCATGGATCGGTTCGGGCGTAAGTTCACGATCGTTCCTGGACTGACGTTGTCGGGACTGGCGATGGCGTTCCTGGCACTTACTGATTCGTTGGAAGTATCCACCAGCGTTTTCATCCTGGCGTTCATAGCCATACATTTCTGCGTCAGCTTGATCTCCGGCAACATGCAGACGCTGGGCACCGATGTTGCACCAGCGCACGCACGAGGAGCGTTCTTCGGCGTCTCGCGTCAGATCGCGCAGACTGGGTCGCTGGCGTCTCCCGTCAGCTTCACATTCCTGGTCTCCGTGTTCAGCTACACGGCGGCCTTCTCCTTCCTGTCTGTCACCGCTCTAATCGCTGCTGCGGTGGTGTTCTTCGGCATCCCCGAGACTCTCAAGAAAGAACCCAAGCCTGAAGCTGCACCTGCGCCCGGAACAGCAAACACTCCCCAGAGCTAGGCCCTCCCCGGGCTATGACTTGCCATCTCGCGGTCGATGGGCGCTACGCTAGAGGCGTTATTGTAGAGCGCGCGCGTTGCCGTGGAGTGGTGTATCGCTGATGGCGGAACTAACGAATGCCGATGGCCCCCTGCCTCAGTCGTTACACGAGGCCGTACTCGAAACGACTATCGATGGGATCATCAGTATCGACGAGCAAGGCGTGATCCTGTCGTTCAACCGAGCGGCCTCCGCCATGTTTGGGTACGCGCGCGACGAAGTTGTTGGGTTCAACGTTTCCATCCTGATGGGCGAACCCGAGCGGTCGGAGCACGATTCGTATCTCAGCCGCTACCAGCGAACGGGCGAAGCCCGGATCATCGGGATCGGACGTGATGTTCAAGGCCGCCGCAAGGACGGCACAACGTTCCCACTGAACCTCGCCGTTAGCCAAGCGGTCGATGGCGATGGGAATACGATCTACGCCGGGATCCTTCGCGACCTTTCGGCCAAGCTGGAAACGGATAGGTCTGCGCATCAGCGCGAAGAGCGATATCGGGCACTGGTGCAAAACGCGCCTATCGGCATAGCTATTTCGGACGAGCAGCGACGTATCTACGAAGCCAACGATGCCCTGGCCTTGATGCTTGGTATTCCCCAGTCCCAGATCATCGGCAAGCGACTGTCCGACTTTGAACGAGATCGGTCGAAACGCTCTGGAGGGGGAGGTTTCGGTCGATTGCTGACAGGGGATATCGAGCGTTCGGATATCGAACGTGAGTTCCTACGCCCGGACGGCACGGTCGTGTTCGCGCACACTACGACGGTCGCAGTCCACGATGAGCATGGTGCCTTCGCTTACGCGTTTCGGCTCGTTCAAGACGTGACCGAAGAGCGCGTTGCGAGAGAAGGCCTCGCAGAGGCCCGGGAGCAGTACTCGGTCGTTGTCGAGAACATGAGCGACGGCGTGTCGGTCATTCAGGACGGCAAGCGCGCATTCGTGAATCCCCCATTCGTCGCGATCTTCGGGTATCGCGACGAGGATCACGCTCTGTCGAGCGGGCCGTTCAGCTCGCTGGTACCAGAGGATCGCCAGATGCAGACGGAGGGTCAATCGCATCTTGATGCCCCTCCCTCAGTAGTACGGCACCGTAGGCAGGATGGATCGATCGCGCTGATCGAGCAGAAGCTAACAGGGATCGTGTACCGGGGCCGCCCAGCAGTGCTCACCGTCAATCGAGATGTCACTGCCGAAGTGGAAAGCCGAGCAGCGCTGATCGCGAGCGAAGAGCGATTCCGGTCGTTGTTCGACTCAGCGCCCATCGGTATCGCCCTCCTGGACGCCGACCGTAACGTCACCCTGGTTAACCAGACACTCAGAGAGATGCTTGGACGAACAGACGACGAGATGCGTGGGCGCGACGTGCAGAAATTCACCTCCCCCGCGCAACCCCGTCGCCAAGAAGGCCTCTTCGCGAGCGTGGTCGATGGTTCGGTGAGATTCATGGTTCGTGACCGGGAGATGGTTAGATCCGATGGCTCGACCGTCTGGACCCACCAGACCACATCCCGGGTTGAGGACGACCAGGGGAATTTCGCCTTTGCCATCCGGACGGTAACCGACATCAGCGACCTGAAGCGCACAGAAGACGCGCTGCGGGCCAGCCAGGATGATCTGATGCGACTCAGCCAACAGAGCGAGTCGATCCTCAAAGCAGCAGCGGAGGGAATTCTTGCCTTGGACGTTCAAGGCCGGATCATTAGCATCAATCCTGCTGCTGCGCGCCTACTGGCCGTCAGTGCGGAGAACGCGATTGGCAACCGGGCGCGTGACTTGACCAATCTAGTGAGGGCGGACGGAACTCGCTACCCAGAAGGTCAGAACATTGTGAGCCTTGTCCTCTCGGACGGGAAGCAGAGGGAATCGGTGGATGAGCGGTTCGAACGCCCGGACGGATCTACTCTCGAAATTGAGCGCGTAGTGTCGGCGCTCCACGACAGACAAGGCGCTAAAACCATTGGCGCAGTTGAGGTGATCAGAGACGTTACCGAGCGCAGACGGATAGAACGTGCCAAGTCGGAGTTCCTTGCGATGACAAGCCACGAACTGCGGACGCCGCTTACCGCCATCCACGCCGCCGTTGGGCTGAGCGCAAGTGGCGCCCTTGGAGAACTGCCCGTGCCGGTAAAGCAGCAGTTGGACATAGCATCGGCGAACAGTCACCGCCTGATCTCCTTGGTCAACGATATCGTGACCCTGGAGCAGTTCGGCCTAGGTGCAGTCCACCTCGACGTACTGCCGATGCAAATACGCGCGGTGCTGGAGGAAGCGGTCGAGCTCGTGACTCCCTTGGCATCGGAAGGCGACGTGCGGATCGCCTTGGAATCGCCGCAGGTCACGGTCGAGTGTGACGCCGTTCGTATCCAGCAGGTACTAACCAATCTATTAGGCAACGCATTGAAGTACGCTGCTGCCGAGTCGATCGTGATGGTCTCGGTGAAGGTGGGCGAGCGCGAGGTCACGGTCTCC